>ENA-OWPA01000833-OWPA01000833.1-bioreactor-metagenome-genome-assembly--contig:-NODE-833-length-30035-cov-7.835904_pt1 | contig 30035 bp, 27 predicted proteins | sample MGYA00238139_ERZ651803 | MGnify/ENA primary metagenome ERZ651803 (study PRJEB26909, sample SAMN07631231) | bioreactor metagenome | isolation source: Switchgrass digestor | place: USA: Dartmouth... | reverse complement strand
GTCAATCATTTTATAATCATCAAGTGCTTTACGTGTTTGACCAAGCAGCTTTTGCAAGTCCATAAAATCACGCCTTTCCAAATAGCTTGCATAAACCAGGTTTAAATTACTCATTTTAATTTATTCTGAAGTCAGTAAATATTATAGCAAACATATTTTGTTTTTGTGTATATTAACTAACATTAGTTCACAAGACAAACTAGGCTCCCCGTTACAGTCAAATGCGGCGGTGAGGAGCCTATATAACATGGTTTGGAGGTTTCAAATCAGACATCAATTCTAGCTACATCGCGGTTTTTTTTGTATAGATTGACATAAATACCCTTATGAGGGTGGTAGAGCAGAATTATTGTTAGATAACAAATCAGTCGGGTTCTTTGGATGAACAGTCATTTAATTGTAGCAGCACTATATTCTGCTGGGCTACTGCTATTAATGGGCATTGCTAGAGGCATGACATATAGCTTATGGCCTCGCATAACCTTACTATCTTGGGTTATCTGGTTAGTGTTTATTTTACTGGAACTTGGCTGGGAAGCGCAGATAGTAGATTGGTCGCTGCTACAAATTTGGCGAAAATGGAGGATATGAGATTTGTTATACAAAAAGTGCCATTTAATATAAGCAATGCAATAGATGGTGTGATTTTATCAATGGAAGCTGTGGTGGCTGAAAAAGATATTAAACTTATACCTTCCATTTGCGAAAACAATTATAGAGAGACTAGGAGGAGAGATATTTGCCGAAAGTGTAGAAAATGAATATACGATTTTAACTTTTACACTTGGCCTGTAGATATCGGGGTCTGCAAAATTTTGAGTTGCTTGGTATATCTCTTGTTGAATGCTGTGACATTACTGAGAAGCTTTATAATAAAGTGAAACAAATTGTCGAAGAAATAAAATGGTACTAACTGACATATAGCGCAGGTTAAGGTGTTATTAGAAGTTTATGCGTTGGTATGGTAAAATAAAGATATTATAGTGAAAAAGGTGATATTACAAAAATAAAAGAAAAGGAGTTACATTATGATATTTGTATGTTACCCGAAATGCACAACCTGCCAAAAGGCAAAAAAGTGGCTTGTGGCAAACGGCTTAGCCTTTGAAGAAAGGAATATAAAAGATAACAATCCTACACTCCAGGAACTGAAAGATTGGCATAAAAAAAGCGGTCTGCCACTGAAGAAATTCTTCAATACAAGCGGGTTAAAGTATAAAGAATTGAAACTGAAAGATAAGCTTCCTGCTATGAGCGAGGATGAACAGTATAGTCTGTTGGCGTCGGATGGTATGCTTGTGAAGCGACCGATTCTAATCAGCGACGACTTTGTTCTGGTTGGCTTTAAGGAAACTGATTGGAAAGCTGCCCTTAACATCGAATAAATGATCTTTCTAGATGACCAAAAAGCTAACCTCCCCAGAAAGTTTTATAAACTACCTGTGGAGGTTTAAATTTTTTTGCAAAGACATCCAGGTCATACAAACCCTGCTTTTTTAAACTGCGGTTTTTGAGAAAGTGAATTTTTTCATTACGATGTGTTTGAATATATTGTATAATATTTATGTACATGCTATCTGGTAATAAAACCAAAGTATTTTATCATGGAGATTTTGCTATAAATTCGAGGAGGATGGGTATGAAGAAGTTGAAAATTGCAGATGGAATACATATGCTTACTATGAATGTTGATGACATACTATTCGAGGGAATGTGGGAGATTGCAAATGGAGTCACTCTTAATTCCTATATCGTTCAAGGGGACAAGACCGCAATAATTGATGGTGTAATTGGTTGGGATGGGGTACCAGAAACCCTTTATAAAAACTTAGAAGAAATAGGTGTTGAGCCGAAAAATATAAATTATTTAATTGTTAATCATATGGAACCGGACCATTCCGGCTGGATTTCAAACTTCAGGAAAATTAAGGAAGACTTTACAATAATTTGTACTGATAAAGCTGCAAAGATGGTAGCCTCCTTTTACGGAGAGGACAATATAAGGATTGTAAAGGAAGGAGATACTTTAGACCTTGGAAAGGGCAAGGTATTGAGTTTCCATCCGGTGCCAAATGTTCACTGGCCGGACACCATGTACACCTATGAAAGAGATACAAAAACTTTATTCTCATGTGATATGTTTGGAGCATTTGGCAGGATGGGAGATCATTGTTTTGATGATGATCTGACACCTGAAGAGGTAGACTTCTTTGAATTTGAAGGAATAAGGTATTATTCCAATGTAATGACAACTTTTACACCTAGCCTGAGAAAGGCCATTGAGAAGGCAAAAACCCTTGAAATAAATATCATAGCTCCTGGCCATGGCCCGGTGTATAGAAAAAATCCTCAAAAAATCATAGATGATTATACTAGGTTTTCCCGATACGCTGAAGGGGCAGGCAAGAATGAGGTCGCTATATTGTGGGGATCCATGTATGGAATGACCGCAAAAGCAGTTGATTATGTTGAAGGCATACTTCAAAGAGAAGGGGTCAAGTATAACAAGATTGAAATGCCTCAGGAAAGTGATAGTGAAATGGTGGCAACGGTTTTTAAATCCGCAGGCGTAATTATTGCAGCACCTACTTATGAGTACAAGCTTTTTCCGCCCGTTGCAGCAGCTTTAAACGAGCTTGGCAGAAAGAGGATTACAGGTAAGCTGGCATTTAGATTCGGGTCATATGGATGGTCTGGCGGTGCAGAGAAGGAGCTGAATGAAATAATGGAAAGAAATAAGATGAATTGGGATTTCATTGAATCCGTGGAATTTGAAGGGGCACCAAAGGAAGAAGACCTTATTAAGATTGAAGCAAGAGTTTTAGAGCTTATAAAAAAGATGAGGGAGAAAGTATTAGAACCGTAATATTTCCTCATATAGCTATGTGGAGTAAGAAACCTCTTGGAATTTTATGCGTCCAAGAGGATTTCCTTTTTCGGAATAAGAGGAGGATACAACGTGAAAATTTCAAAAAAAGATGCGCTTTTATGGTTCGAATTTTTTTCAATGTTACCGGAAGATGAGGAACTAATGGCAAAACAACAGGAAATCGTATACGCTACTTTTGCCCAAATCGAGGCAGCTGTTGAGCATAGAAATAATATGCTAATGTCTGAAATAAAAGGCCTGAAGACTTTAGAAAATAGAACTTTTTTTGTGGGAGATGAAAGTAAATTCTCAAAAGGATGCCGTTCATGCCTTTTGGGAACCGGTCTGAGTGCAATTAGAAAAACCAACAAATGCAACCTGAGGTGTAAGTTCTGTTATAACTATGGAGAACTGGATGACATTCCCCCAGTAGGAGAGGGCATGTGGGAAATTGGAGGTACAAAGTTCTATGAGAAGGATATTGATTTGCTTCTTTCAATCTACCCAAAACCCACAGGCGTTTCTTACGTTTATTTAGAGCCATTCATGGAAATTGAAGAATACTATCCGGTGATAAAGAAATTTAGCGATGCAGATATTCATCAACATCTATATACAAACGGCCTACTGGCTACTGAGGAGTCATTAAAAGCATTGGGGGAAGCTGGCCTTGATGAGATACGTTTTAATCTAGCCGCATCTAACTGTTCGGATAAGGTGATCGAGAATATAGGGATAGCCAAGAAATATATAAAAAGCGTAGGTGTTGAATCTCCGATGACTCCAGAGTTCTTTACAAGCTTTCTTAAGAAAAAGCAGGCTATCTTGGAGGTAAAACCGGATTTTATCAACTGCGCAGAACTACATCTAAATGAAAATAACATAGGCAATTATTATGGGGAAAACATGTATATTTCAAGGCACGGATATATATCTCCAATTTGGAGCAGGGAATTAACTCTGAAATTAATGAAAATAGCCGATGAAGAAAAGTGGGATTTAGTAGTGCATGATTGCTCAAACTATACGAAATTTGCCAGGGGTTTAAATCTGTGCAGCAAAGAGGGTAAGTGGTTTGGAGCAAGCAATTACGGCTGCGAATTTTCCAAAATTCCATATGAAGTATTTCTTCCTATACTGCGTGATGACAGTTTTAAATTTTTAAGTGAAGAAGAATTACCGGCTGGTTACAAACCAGGAGAAATGATTTTTTAGATATTCTCGATTCCGTTCAAGAAACCTATTACAAAATGATTGAATATTATTGAAGAATAGATATAACGGGTAGCTTTGGTTTTGTACCGGCATAAAATAATGCTGGGTTTGCAGAAGAATTGACTAATACAATACAAAGGTATAAAATTTAGTAAAGTTCCACAAAATAATGCTCTCCAGAATGCAGTTTTGATAGCAGTAATGTATTACTACTGAAAAGTATGACTGTGGGTTATGTTGAGCTGCTATAAAATAGTTCCATTCTGGGGGTGATGCAGTGGAAAAGTGCCTGTTATCAATAGACTGGGACTATTTTATCTACATAAAAAAAGATAATTGGGGTTCGTATTTAGAAAATGATAGGAGCCTGGTTGACCTTTGGTACAAAAGGTATATCCAAGAAAAGTTGCAGGGAAGAGATATACAGAAGTCATTTCAGCTTTCTCCTGAGTTAGGTATATTCTGGAAGAAAATTAAGCACCACTTTCAATTTGATAACGATATTAAAGTTTATGTTTCAGACTCGCATGTTTTATCTTATAACATAGCAAAAGAAAATAATTGTAGGATAGTTTATCTATTTGATTCCCATGCCGATCTTGGATATGGCGGACTTTCGTCGCTTAACTTTGAAGTAAATTGTTCCAACTGGCTCGGTAAACTTTTAAAGGACAATCTAATCAAAGAAGCTATTATTGTTTATGGCCCATATACATCAGAAAAACCTGAGTATTTTAAGCCGATGAACAATATTTATAACATCAGATATTGCAATTTTAACGACATAGGTAAAAACATAAAGGTATCGACGATTCATATATGCAGATCGGGGGCATGGACTCCTCCGTGGTTAGATAAAAAGTTTGCTCAATTTATTGATGAGTTAGGTCTTCCATATGAAATTGTGAACTGTCCCGTGAGAAAATGGGATACGAAGAATATCAGCTTTTCAGACCAGATTAATTATCTGTTGGCATGAAATTAAAGTTTTTCCGATATTGATCACAGATTATTTCATCATATAGGTGACAATATCAGAAAAACCTTTTTTATTTTTATGAAAAAAACAATTTGACTTATCTGAGTATGATATAATAGGCTTTACATCAGATACATATTAATATGGAAAAGTTCTTTCATAAAACTGATCTTACTTGTTTAGCGGTGGTTAAAAAGACCAAGCTTTACAACAAGCATAATATATGAAAATGGCTACCCTACAGGTCAGCCATCTTTCATAATTCTAACTAAGAGTTTTGGCATAATCTCCTATTTTTTTGTCCATGGTTCTTATGTGATTTGTAAGCCAGATAACTTCAATAGATTCCCAAAGAAAGTTGTATTATGCTAAAAATTATTCAACTTTGTTTAATATGTTGGATAAAATTCTTTGTGGTATTTTGAGAATAAAATGTGTATAATAATTATTTTAAAAAAGATGACGTTGATTTCTGAAGCAGTTTACATATGATTGAGTTCCAAAAAAATACAGAGACTGAAATTTATGCAATTGCTTATGATGATGAAGAAAGAGGGGATTGCATAGGATGATAGACACTTCCAGGTTGAAGAGAAAAATTAATCCAATGCCTAAAGATGTAGAGGAACGGCTTCTCAGGGAGAACCTGATGGATGCATATCGAAAGCGACCTCCATACCAGCAAAATGATTATTTAGGCTGGATATCAAAAGCAAAGAGACCTGAGACAAAAGAAAAGCGTATATCTCAAATGCTTGAAGAACTAAGAAGCGGTGATAAATATATGGGTATGGATTATCGGGCGAAGTTATAATTATTGAAAAATAGTTGCTATTTAAACTGTATTATCTCTTGATGTCAGAGTTTGATAGCAGTTTTGATACTTTAACTGATCTTTATAACAGAGCGGCTTTTCATAGGGCAGCAAAACAGATAGAGGAAACAAAAGCGTTTTCAGTAATTATCCTGGATATAAATGATTTTAAAAATAACAGCATTTTTAGAGTGGGTGAAAAGCTGGATTTTCAAAAGACTCTAAAAGAAGCTGAACAGATGTATCAATATAAAAAGGTTCAAAAAACCGATGCGGCTTCAAATAAGGTAACATAATAAACGCTACTCTAATATTTTTTCAGCATCGTGCAAGCATTCCATCAATAGCTCCATATCCTTGTGAATGATTAATCTGACGCTATTTTGTCCTAAGCCTCGGTATCCTGCACCTGTTATTGCTCTTATGCCTGCTTTTTCAAAAACTTTTGACAGGTCTACAGTATCATTATCGCAGTAAAGCAGAGAAATGGGAATAGAGCAGGAGGTATGGGCTATTTTTATTTTAGTTAGGCCTTTCATTAAGGTCTTTTTTGCTTCATGGACCCGTTTTTTCGTTTCATCAATCCAGTTGCTGCTGAGTAGCCGAAGTGCAATATATTCAGCAATGCTGTTTTTTGAAAAGAGAAAATTGACTTTGTTAACTAATTTAATGATATTTTTTTGAGCAATTATATAGCCTAACCTAATTCCTGCTGCTCCGTACCCCTTGGAAAATGTACGGACTACAGCAAGGTTATCGTATTTTTCAATTAGGTTAATAGCGGAACTAGTTGTATCCATATAGTCCCCATATGCTTCGTCCACAATAACAAAGCTGTTGCGTGTTTGCGCCTCTTTAACTATTTTTTCAATTTCCACTAAAGGTATAATTTGACCGGTAGGATTATTGGGGTTATCAATATATATATTAAAAGTATGATATTTATCGATTTCCGTCAAAAAATCACTTAGATTAAATTTGTAGTTATTTTCTTTTTTCAAATACACAGGACGATACTTACAACCGTATGTAAGAAAATCATCAATTGCAGCAGAAAACTGTGGTGCAATGCCAAACACGATTTTCCCTTCGTATAGTGTCATCCTGTTTAAAGCGTGTATTGCTCCAATGGAACCACAGGTTAAAGTAATATTATCTTCTGTTATGTGAACATCTTTAGAATAGTATGTGGCGATAGCCTGTTTTAGCTTAGAATCAGATTGAGGGTATTTATGAATATCAGCAAAAAGATTTTTGGGCAGCTCAATACCCGGCCAAGCTCCATAAGGATTAGTGCCCATGGAACAGTCTACCTTATACGGAAAGTCTGATAAATGTTCTAAGTAGTCACTGCTCACTTGATCAAAAAGATATTTGTTCATTCCATACATTTCGATTCCCTCCAGCAATAATCTATGTTTTATAATTAATTTTTATATAGTTTTGATGTATAAAACCATTTATCTTGCTTTTTTTATATTTTTTCTGTGCTCTGCAATCAACAAATCTACTACAGCTCCATAGCTCTTTACTCCACTTTTTTGGTTTTGAGTTTTTAGGTAAGTATCATTAATCCTGTCAGAAATTTTTTCGACTGGACCTGAATATCGATTCCAAAACTCGTTGTTATATTTTATATCGCGAGCAACTCCTTCGCTATATGTGGCAAGTAGTTCGCCATGTTTGATATTATCTACCTTTCTTAAAGCGCTCATTGCGTAATTTAAAGCTGAAAGCGTTCCTGAATATTTAAAATAAATATCAGGATGATTAATACATGCAATATAAGCAATAAAATTGGCTTCGTCTTCTCGGGCAAATCCTATCTGATGTGCCATTTCATGGGCTATAACAAAGGGAAAGAAAGGATCAGGTACGTGCATATTAACATTTGCTTCACCGGTGAAAGGGAAAAAGAAACCCGTAATTCCGGTGTAACACATGAGCCTCGAAAGAACTATCCCTTTAGGCCTTCCGTATTTCTCGTCAAGATTAGGATAATATAATGAAGCTTTTTTAAAACCTTTATAGGCGATTTTTAAAGCTTCAGCCTTTTCATAAGGAAGCTTCATTATATTATTATCTTTGTTTTCATTTAAATCTTTTCTAAGATTATTTGCCTTTTCAATCAAATGTTCGCAAAGACTTACAAGTTCTTGCTGCGTGGGTGTTGTTGTATCTAATTTTAAGGTTTCGTCAAGCCTTACTCTATTGTAATTTAGTCCCCAAAGCATCTGAAAAGCAAAATAAATAATTCCTGCGGCAGTTACAATATTTAGAAACAACTTTTTTATTTGTTTTATGTCTCTTCTTCTTATAAGGCAAAAGATAAATCGGAAAGCATAAATTATTATAAAAAGCACCAAAAACACAATGGCTATTTCTGCTAATGAAAAAGGAAATAGACCTGATATTTTACTTAAGTTTCGGCTAATTATTTTGTAGATAAATGAAGAATAAATTTTTTCTGTAATATAAGGGAAAGATGCAGATATCATAAAAAGCCATATACCAATTAATAAAAACACCAATATATATCACAGCTCCCTATTAGCTATAAAATTACCAGTCAACATTTTTTAATATAATAGCTATATAACATTGAAAAATCAACTGATGACGGAGTAAAAATGAGTATGCAAAAAAGTCTTGCTTTTATTTATTTATAGAATATAATAAAAATTGAATTAATAAGCATGACAGTACTGTAATAGCTATGCGAAGAAAGCTCAGCTGAATTGTTTTTTATTAATTTTTGAGGAGTGATGGGCGGTGCTTAAATCTTTCAAAACAAAAAATAATATTACTTTGATTATAAAGTGCAGTATATTTATTTTAATTTTGTTGTCATTGTTTACATCATGTGCTTCTAGTTCAAATCAAAATTCACTTCCTGAAGGATTTGTATATGTTACTGATGTAATTCCTACTGCGCAGCTTGAGATACGCTATTTTAGCGAGGATAATTTTGTAGGAACTGTAATAGATGGATACGAAGCGCCTAAAGCTATACTCACTGTAGAAGCAGCCCAAGCACTTAAAAAAGCAGCAGATGCATTAGAAGAACAGGGGTATTATATAAAAATTTTTGACGCTTATCGCCCACAGAGGGCTGTTGACTATTTTGTGCGTTGGTCAAAAGATTTAAATGATACTAAAATGAAGGAAAAATATTATCCAGAATTGGATAAGTCGGTTTTATTTGAGCAGGGATATATTGCGGAAAAATCCGGGCATTCAAGAGGAAGCACGGTGGATCTGACTTTGGTTGAAATATCTACAGGTAAAGAAGTGGATATGGGCAGTGGATTTGATTTCTTCGGGGAAATTTCAAACCATGGCACCCATTTAATTACAGCAGAGCAGGAGAAAAACCGAAACATACTACGGGATGCCATGGTAAATGCAGGGTTTGAGGCTTATCCTGAGGAATGGTGGCATTATACGCTAAAAGATGAGCCTTACCCTGACACATATTTTGATTTCCCCGTCAAGTAAAGAAATGTTTTATGATGGCAGCTCGATTTTTTTCATAAGAGTGAAATATATAAAATGGGATATAGGATAAAAGGCCAATTTTATATGGATGTAGGGGGTGTATATAGTTAAAAAGGAACTGGTTAAATGTTCTTACTCCTTTTATATGTTTAATAAAAACTGCATGGAGGTAAAAAAGATGTCAAAGTTCAAGAAAATTGCGGTAGCATGTGTAGTCTTAGTGGTGTTATTGCTACAGGCGGGACTTTCTCTTGCACAGCCCCTGGATGTGGAAGGTCATTGGGCAAAGGGGCAAATCTTGGAGTGGCTGGATAAAGGGTGGGCCCAATGCAGCGATGATGGCAGATTCTATCCTGATGACAAAATCACCAGAGGAGAGTTTATTGCCCTTACAAACAAAGCATTTGGTTTTACCAGAGTACCTCTTGAATATGAGGGCATCCTGGAAGTTAGCCCAAAGAGTGCCAAGTCAGGCACAAACCAAACCTTTACACTTACCTATACCTTAGGTGATAACTTTGACGAAGGCTGGATTGAATTCGGTTTACCAGAGGAAATGGCAGTTACAGTAGGGCAGGATAAAGTTGAAGTAAATGGTGTAGAAAAAATATTGGATAAGGCCGATGTAAGCGATGATGGCCAAAAGGTGCATGTAGCAGGGATTACTGCTAAAAAAGGCGATAAGGTGACACTGACAATATACGATAAAACCATACCGGAAGTTGGACCCTACTTTTTCAAAGTAAGGGCAGATGCAGATGGCGAAAAAGGGACAAAGCCGGCAACATTGGGTGCTGGCAGCGAGTTCATGGCTTTCCTAGCCTATTCGGAAAGCGAGGAAAATAAAAATATCATTGATACCTTTATTAAGGCCATTAATTGGGGAGATTTTGAGATTGCAATAGACCTTCTGGCAGACGATGCGGTTTATGTGAACAATTATATGGACGGATACTTCGAAATGTATAAATCCAAGGAGGAGATTGCCGAATACATTAATATCATGCTCGAGTACGGAGGAACTTTGGAAAATAATGAAAGCACCCTAATTGAGCTTTCAGAAAATGTGTGGCAAGTAGAAGGAAAGGCCCACGACTATGGCACTATATTAACAGCAGAATTAAATCCAGACGATGGCTTTGAAGGCCTTGGCTACACAGCTAAATTTTTTGTGACAGATAAAAAAGTCTGTTATGTAGAATTTACATGGAATAGAGAAGATGAAATACTTATGGATAAACTAAACGAAGGTGCCATAGGTGTTTTTATGGCTCAAAACGAAAGAGGAGAGACTGTAATATTGGCATGTGTGCCCGGAATGCCCGCTGAAAAAGCAGGTCTTGCGCCTGGGGACATTGTGGTGGCAGTTAATGGCATAAAAATTAACGAAATGGAGGGTTACGGAGAAGCCAGATTTAGGATGCTGGGTAAAGTTGGCACTAAGGTAATACTTACTATAAACCGCAACGGAGAAATATTTGACGTGGAAATTGAAAGAGCAGTCTACTAGTAAAGAAAAATATCAGGTTCCAATAAATGGTTTTCAAATTTGTTATAGATGAAAGCAAATAATTCCTCCTTCCTGCATAGGATATACTACAATCTTATCAGGAGGAGGTCGGCATGACCCAAAGCCTTGGCAGCAGCAAAGACCGTGAGGCCAACTTGATAGAGGAAATTGAAAAGGCGCTTTTGGAAATCAACTTATCCGAAAAAGCATTTCAATGGGCTCAAAATGATCCTGATGCTGTAGACCTGGCTATTGCAAAAAAACAAGCTGCAATGCAGCACTATGATTTTCTAATAAAACAAGCAAAAAAAGCGGGTTTAAAACTTGACAAAGGCCAGCTGATTGCAAAAATTTTGAAGCAATAAATAAAAATACCGGTATCAGACTTGATCTTTTGCTCAAGCCAGATACCGGCTTTTTTATTGCCGTCTAAGAGCTTCTATTGGCGGTACTGAAGAAGCCGAAACTGCTGGGTATATTCCAAAAAGAAGCCCGGAACTTAGCGCTACAACTACTGCGATTTTTATGGCATCGAGGCTGATGGCGGTTTCAAATCCGTGGCGGGCAAAGGCATTTAATCCCCAAATTCCACCGGCCGTGCCGGCTATGGCACCGATACCGCTAACATATAGTGCTTCTAGGAGAAATTGTACAAGCAAATCAAACTGCTTTGCACCAAGGGCTCGGCGCACCCCTATCTCTTGTGTGCGCTCAGTGACTGCGACAAGCATGATGTTCATTATTCCAAGACCGCCAACTAAAAGGGATACTGCAGCAATACCACCTAGTAGTAGGGTCATTACTCGATTAGCTTGGTCTGCTTCTTGTACCAGCTGATTAAGGTTAGTTATTGTTATCAAACTTTCTCCGCCGGGAATAATTGGGTTGTTTTGTGATGAATTTATTGGCACAGCTTCTGCCATTTCAGCTTCTTCAATTGTATTTACAGCATCAGATGTCATACCTTGGTCTTGGCCTCCAGGCACTGTAGTAGGTGCACTTTGGTCGAGACCTAACTTTCTTTTAAAAATTCTGCCCAGCTGTACTACGGCTAAATCAGCTTTTTGGGGCGTTTCGGCTTTTCCCCATATTTCGGCCACAGTCTTTTTTTCAGCAATTCTCAATGCGGTAGTATAAGGTATGACTATTTTATTATCAATGTCATCTGCCTTGCCCGGGCCCTTAGGGGCCAGCACTCCTACTATTCTAAAGGTCATACCATTTAGACTTATTACCTGACCTACAGGATTTCTACCGCCCATTAGTCCTGTTCCCATGTTGTACCCTAAAACAACTACCGGCGATCTTTGAGATACATGCAATTCAGTAAAAAAGTGACCCGCTATTAAATCATTATCCCTTATTTCCGGAAATTTACTGTTTACACCGATGATATCCACTGTGCCTCGGGCTCTTCGCCAGCGCATAACTGCATTTGTATGTACAACTGGTGTAGCCATATCCATACCATCTACTCGCTCAACCAAATCTGGCACCTCATCGGGGTCAAATTCTACTGATGGGTCATTTGCTTTAATTACGATAACGTTTGATCCTAGACTTTCAAACTGAGCTACAACTGCCTGCCTTGCGCCTTCGCCTATACCCATTAGGCTCACAACACAAGTAACGCCAATTGCTACACCTAATATGGTAAGTGCAGAACGCAAAGGCTGTGCCAGGATGCCATGGGCGGCCATTCTGGCAGCAAACCACAATCGTGTTAACATTTTATCCACTCCTTAATTGGCTGCCGGTGTTTTTTGCTGGTCATTGTTGTTACTATCATTATTTTGTGAAGGCAAAATAGAGTTTTTGTTTCCAATATGCTGACTTGGAAGCAAGTCGGCGCTGCTGCCTGTTATAACCAGCTCACCTTCCTGAAGACCACTTTTAACTTCTGCATACCTATCGTTCATCAAGCCAAGTTTCACAGTTGCTACTTTTGTAGTGCCATCGGGATTCAATACTTCGACTTTTTGTGCCCCATCTTCCTCAAAAATAGCTTCTAATGGAATTAATAGCACATCTTTGGCGCTGCCTGCATCAATATATGCACTAGCCTGCATTCCGGGTTTAAGGTTGGGACCGCCCTGAACGCGAATTTCTACACCAAAACGGGTAATGCCTTGCATATCTTTGCCCATAGTAGATACATGCTCTACTACTCCTTCAAAGGTTTCCCCGGGAAGTGCCTCTACAGTAACGGTGACAGGGGAACCTTGTTTTATCATGAGGACATCGATATCGTCAACTTCAACCCACATGCTCATATCGCTTGTGTTAAAAACATATCCCATCCATTCGCCAGGCTGTATCTGTGCCCCGATCTGGGTTTCCCACCTGGCTATAACTCCGTCCATGGGAGCTCTTACTTCCATTTGACCTGCTTTTGAATAAAGCTCGGCCAGTTCAGATTCTTTTCTTCGTATTTTTTCTAATCTTTCTTCTAAAGTCTGTTGAACATCAGAACCAGATAAAGATACAATAGGATCGCCTTTCTTAACCATCTGCATTTCTCTTACATGAACTTGAGTCACCATTGCTTCTACAGTAGATAGCACTCTTTCCTCATCGACGAAGCTTTCGACTGTAGAAGGATTTTTAAACCACATGACCTGTGAAGGATTGTTGTTTGAATTTGGTATGCCGAGGTATACCTCAAGGCCAGGTGTTACCAAGCCGGGATTCTTGCCTTCAACAGTAATCCAGTAGACAAAGCCTTTTGCAGGACTTTCCTCATTGCCGTCAGGGACCGGATTGGGATTGATATCAGTGACTTTTCCATAATAAATTCCATCAAATGCCGAAAAACGTAAAGCCAATTCCTGGTTAAGTTTTATGTGGGCAAACTCATCAGGATAGACTTTTGCATTGATTTTAAAATGAGAATCATCTACTATTCTTGCTACAATATGTCCTTGCTTAACCTCTTTGCCTTCGGAAACCGACAAACCGGAAACTCTGCCGTCAATAGGCGCTCTAAGTACAACACCTTGAGCAGGGTTGATTTCATGTAAGCGTTCTTCAGGCAAACCTGTTAATTCAGATAGAAATCTTTTTTCACTTTTTAGTTCATCTTCCGCGTTTTTTATCTGCGTATGAAGTTCTGGGGCTGCGAGCCTCGCAATAACTTGCCCCATTTTAACCGCTGTGCCTTCTTCAGCTAAAATTTCTACAAGAGTATATTGAATATTACTGGAAGGGATTTCATAATAATTTCTGCCACCAGGAGCCATTATGCTGCCGCTGCGGGAAGGGTTTAAAGGTCCGGATACCTCTACTCCGACGGAAATATCTCCTCTTGTTACTGGTTTTGTAGAATAAATCGGACCTTGTGCCTCCTGTACGGGTGGTGGTACAAGTTCCCTATAAGCATAAAGGCCGCCGCCCATTACAATTACTATTATCAAAGCTATCATTAAAATCCGCTGTGCCATTTAAAGACCTCCTAAAATCTTAAATAAAGTTTACTCTGGAATATTTTCAATGCGTTCAATTTTTCCGTCCAGCAAGTGGTATATCCTTTTGCCGTATTGGGCTATATTTTTTTCGTGAGTAACCTGGACTATGGTTATACCGCGTTCCTTGTTTAATTCTTGAAATATTTCCATTATGGTTTCGCTTGTCTTGGAGTCCAAAGCACCTGTAGGCTCATCTGCAAGTATAACTTTAGGATTGCCTACGATTGCGCGAGCGATGGCTACCCGTTGTTGTTCGCCGCCTGAAAGCTGAGAAGGCCTGTGATAAATGCGCTTTTCGAGACCTACAGATTTTAGTGCTTCAATAGAGCGTTTGCGGCGTTCTTTGCCGCCTAAACCGCGATAAATAAGGGGCAGCTCCACATTTTCTAAAGCGTTTAAATCCGGCAACAAATGAAAACTTTGAAATACGAATCCCAGCAGTTGGTTTCTTATATCAGCTAGCTGATTGTCTCCCATTTTCTCAACACGCCTGCCTGCGATTTCATATGTTCCAGACGTGGGTTTATCAAGACAGCCTAATATATTGAGCAAGGTAGACTTACCTGAGCCGGAAGGTCCCATAATAGAAACAAATTCACCTTCTTCAATACTCAAGTTTACATCTTTCAGTGCTTCAATAAGAACCTGACCGTTTTTGTAACTGCGGGATATGTTCTTTAGGTGTATTATCGGCAAATCAGTACCTCCTTCCGCAATGCAAAATCTCCATATATAACTTAGACGGAAAAATACCCCAAAAGTTTCATGTTTTTTACAAATTCAACATATAATACTTCGTCTTTTATTAGAAAAATCCTTTCATTACCTTTAAATATATAGTTGGCAATTGCTTCTCAGATATATTGCTGTGCTTTGACGAAAAATTATCTAAAAGTGTATTGAAGAAAGTGATAAAATATTAATAGAGCGTGATTGCACAATCGTTATGGGTGATGAGAAATGGTTGAACTTAAAGAGTTTTTAGAGCAAAATTCCATTGTCTACAAAACAGTTTCAAATGTCGATGAGCATAAATATATTTCTTCCGTAAGTTTAGGATTGAACAATTTTTATGGCATAGCAGAACCAGGTTCAAATGAGCATTTTCAAAATCGCATGCTTAAAGGGCACGCAGCTATATTAGAGTACAGCGAAATTCAAGAAGCGTTAAATAATAAAGTGTATGAGGTGTTACCTGAGATTATTATTATAATACCCGAAGAATCAAATGATGGCCTTTTAGAAGAAGCAAAGAAGTTTGCGTCAAAATTCAAGTGTAGTTTGGTTGTATATATAGAGTCAAAAATCAGTCCAAGAGAATTATATTTATTAATCACTGAAGAAATTAGTAATCAGGCACAGTTTATGCAAAAACTTTTGTACAGCGATTACATAGATTTGGCGCATCTTTTGACACAGGATGTGGAGATAGGCGATATAGAAGTCATGGCATACAAAATCCTTAAAAATCCTATGATAATTACTGACGAAAGCTTTAAGGTCATTACCTATTCTAAATCCATTGAGATAAACGATCCTATTTGGTTGACCATTGTGGGGAACAACTACTGTCCGTCAAATATAGTTGAAATGACTGACCAAAACAATTTTTGGAAAAGACTCAGCAGAGCAGGGCGGCCTCTATTTGTAGACAGTGAAGGTTTTAAACCTTATGTCCGCAGAGCTGTGGCGGAAGTGAGGGCTGGAGGGAAAATAAGAGGATATATTGCCCTTTTGGAAGTAAATAAACCAATAAAAGAGCAGGACCTTCAAATGCTACAAATGGTGGCGGAATTAGTCGGGGTAAAAATGGCAGAAAAGGATGCGGTTTCTAAAGCACTAGACCAATTGGAACACGAGTTTATAAGTGACTTATTTTCCGGAGTTATGCCCAGTGAAAAAATGGCTCGCAGCAGAGCCGTGTCATTGGGATGGAAGTTAAGCCGTTGGTTTGCAGTTTTCAGCGTAAAGCCCCGGGAAAAAGGAGTATACATTGGAACTAAACTTGATTCCATAAAGGAGAGACTCAGTTACTATTTTTCTTTCTGCGTATACAGCTTTAATGGGAAAAGCGCATACTATATCATAAGCTTCGAAGATAAAAGTCGCTGGAAAAAAATATTGGACCGAGAAGTAAAAAAAATTATGGTTGAAGAAAATCTCATTTGTTTTTCTGGGTTGCCAGTGGACACATTGATGCAGGTCCACGAAAGTTACGAACAGGCAAAGAAAGCTGCTAAGTTTTTTGAGTTTTTAAATGGCGATTTAACAAAAAGGTCTGTATATAAATTTAGTGAGCTTGCGGTCTACGACATGTTGCTTGAGCTTGCAAAAAAGGCAGATATAAAAACAATGATTAGTCAAGGATTGTTAAAAATTATGGAGATTGATGAAAAAGAGGGGACGGAATATATAAAGACACTGAAATGTTTCTTTGAGAACAATCAAAATGTGGGGGCTACAGCGGATTCCATGTTTGTGCACAGAAATACGATTAACTATAGATTAAATAAAATTCGAAGTATAATAGATGAAGATTTTGATAATCCGCTAATGCGATTGCATCTTTACATCTCCATATTGATATATGAAATGAATAAGGGCTGATGAATCTTAATAAATGTCGCTTTGTTGAAATGCACAAAAAAGCGGCATTTATTTTTTCTTTCTGTAAAAGGTTTCTACTTAGAGAATGTAGAAACTTTCACATACTAGATTGCGGCAATCTAGAGAAGTTATAAATTATCTATATTGATTTAAAATAAAATAGGAGGGATAAAAATGAAATTTGAAAAACTTTTGCAGCCAGGGAAAATCGGAAATATGGAACTTAGAAATCGCATGATCATGCCTGCGATGGGAACTAACCTGGCAAATGCAGATGGTACCGTTTCCGACGTTATTGTAAACTACTATGCCCGCAGGGCAAATGGCGGAGTTGGCCTGATAATCACCGAAGTTTGTTGTCCAGATCCTTTAGGCAGGGTAATACCGGGAGAAATTGAAATAACTCATAGCAAATTCATGCCGGGACTGAGCAGAATTCCACATGCGGTTCATTCAGGCGGTGCAAAAATATGTTTACAGCTGGCTCATGGAGGATGTTTTGCCAGTGAAAGCGTTACCGGGCAACAGCCCATATCTCCTTCCGGAGTGGGAACATTCCAGCTGCCCAACGATACCCCTCGGGCCATGACAATCGAAGAGATAAAAGAGCTTATCGAAAAATACGGATTAGCTGCACAAAGAGCGCGGCAGTGTGGCTTTGATGCTGTTGAATTACATGGAGCTCATGGTTACATGCCTTTGCAGTTTCTCTCAGCCTATACTAACCGGCGAACTGACGAATATGGCGGAAGCTTGGAAAACCGCGCACGTTTTGCGCTTGAAGCGATTCGCGCAATAAAGAAGTACGCAGGCGAGGATTTTCCTTTAATATATAGATTATCAGCAGATGAAGACGTGCCAAACGGCATTACCCTTGAGGAAGCCTGTACTTTTGCTAAGTGGGCGGAAGAAGCAGGTGTAGACGCGATCCATGTTTCGGCAGGAACCTGGGATTCAAGGCTCCATAAATACATGGACGTAATGGCTGGAAAGGCATCTGCCGAAGGTAAGAAACTCAGTTATGGAGTTGCAACTTCAATGTGGGTGCCGCCCAACTACACTCCCAGGGGTTCACTGGTTCACCTTGCTGCTGCAATCAAAAAGCACGTGACAGTGCCTGTTATTGCGGTTTGCAGCATTACGCCAGAAATGGCTGAAGATATTCTCGAAAGAGGCGATGCAGACTTTGTTTCCATCGGACGTCAAACTATTGCTGACCCAGATTATCCGTCCAAAATTGCAGCAGGAAAACCCGAGAAAATACGCCGTTGCTTGCGCTGTAACGAATGCTTAGGTGAAGTAATGAAAAGCTGTGGTATTTCCTGTGCGGTAAATCCGGAAGCAGGAAAAGAATATGAAAGCTTTGTAAAGGTAATGCCGGCCGAGAAGAAAAAACGGGTAGCTATAGTAGGAGCGGGACCAGCAGGAATGCAGGCAGCATTGACGGCTACAGAGCGCGGGCACGATGTGACTCTGTTTGAAAAACAAGATCGACTGGGCGGAGCACTGTATCACGTAGGGATTCCAGATTTTAAATTAGACTATCGTGATTACATGAATTACATTGTCAACGCTGTAAAAGACTGTGGAGCAAAAATTGTAACAGGAATTGAAGTAGATGCGGATATGCTGGCAAACGGCAATTTCGATGTCATAATTGTTGCAACTGGCGCTTCTACTTTTAAACCTCCCATTGAGGGAATAGAAGATGAAAGCATTTTAGATCCCTTAAAAGTGTTAGAAGGTAAAATTCCAGAAGGCAAAAATGTCGTGGTTTGCGGCGCAGGTTTGGTGGGTTGCGAAGTAGCTATGTTTTTGGCGGAAAAAGGCAAGGAAGTTACCATGATTGATAAGCTACCGGACCTTGCTCCTGATATGCCTATCTATACAAAATGGGTGCTTAACTCAAAATTAGCTGAACTTGGCATAAAGATAAAACTAAATCATGAAATAATAAAAATGACAGGTAAGAATGTTAGCTGCAAACATGGCGACAGTATAATAGATTTTGATGCGGACGCTGTGGTGTGTGCTCTTGGGCTAAAGCCAAGAAAGGAACTTACCGAAAAATTAAGAGAAAAACTCAAGGGCACAAATGTTGAAATCATTCCGGTGGGCGACACTAACAGTCCGCGGAAGATAATGCAAGCTGTTCACGAGGGCTTCCACGCAGCAAGAAGAATATAAAATTTTAATGCTAATGTTTTAAACTAAAATAGATACCCCTAAAGTTACACTGTAAAAAGTGAATAACTTTAGGGGTATTTTATCATTAGATTTATTTAAGGATATTCCGGTTTTTGGTTTATAAATCAAAGTAAATCGTGATAGATTTTTACTTTGAAATGCCGTATTTTAATTTTTTAGTAGGTCAGATCCATGAAACTTGCATAGGTCCAATAATTCTTGGCTTAAGTCATTTAGTTGCAGCGTAGATTGCGCAATAGTATCGATAAATTCATGCTCCATGGAAAGGTTGGACACAATTTCTTCTGTAGCTGCTGTATTTTCTTCGGTGATAGCTACTGCAGATTCGATCCGCTCACTTAGCTTGTGAAATTCTTTAGCGGTTTGCTGAATAGTATCCATGTTATCTTTAAGCTGGAGATTGATTGTGTCAAAGGATTTTTTCATTGAGTTAAACGACTGAGTAATTTCTTGTAATAGATACTGTCCTTCCTCTACTGCATACTTTCCTTCATGGGATTTTTCCTGAGCAGATTTTGACCTTTCAAATAATTGATGTGTGAGTTCTGTAATACGGGAAGCAATTTCGCTGCTTTGTTCTGCAAGCTTTCGAATTTCATCGGCCACAACGGCAAACCCTTTTCCCTGTTCTCCAGCTCTAGCTGCTTCAATGGCTGCATTTAAAGCTAACAAATTGGTTTGTCTGGCAATATTATCGATGCCCATCAATAAAGAGTCTACCATTTGAAGGTTCTCTTGTAATTCGTCAACAGTTGCTGCGGCAGTTTCGACGGAATCTCTAAAGGTATTCATATATACCGTGACCTGATTGATTTTGCTCCAGTTTTGCTGCATATCTTGGTTTATTTTTTGGGATTCTGCTGCCACTTCTTCAGATACTGCAGCTGTTTTATCCATGTTATGTAAGGACAATTGAACTGCATTATTTATCTCGGTGATATTTTGTTCTTCAGTGCTAATCGCTGTAGCCATGTGCTCTACTGCTTCTAAAATAGATTCGCTGTTTTCATGGATTTTTTCCATGTGCAGTTTTACATTTTCGGTACTATTGTTCAGTTTTACTGCACTTTGATCTATTTTCTGAAGAAGATCTGTCAATTGCTGTACAAGTTTTTGAGCTTCTTGTTCTTTACCAGTGGAGTGCAGAATGAGTTTAGTCCCTGCATCAGTTAGAAAATATAAAGCTGCCAGTGCCCTACATATTATTGAATAGACAGTAATCAGCATAGGTAAATTATTTTCTGTGCCTAAAAAGTTGCTTGGTATGAAAAATACATAGTAAAAATATAAATGGAAACAATTCCACTGTAAATTAATATAAGCTGCTTATCAAAATAAAGAGCTATCATTATAATAGTAAAAAATATTATGTAATGTTTATTTAAGGCATATTTATCAAGGAAAAACAGCGCAAAGATTACTGTCAAGGGCAATAGAGCAAAAAGCAAACCTTTTACCTTATCAGGAGTAGGAAGAAAAAAGTTGATGGCAGCCAAACCGCCAATTGCAATTCCAGAAAAGATATAGAGCTTAGCAGCATCAAACCCATATAAAAAGATGAGAGGAACCACAACTAATACTATTAGACAGAAGGTTAAAAATAAATTTACTTTATGTACTTTTTTACAGTGAATGCTATGGTTCATGTCCGCCTCCTATGTTAAACCTATGACAATATTTTGATTTTAAATGTTATAATATTTAGTAAGGATTTTCAATAATCATTTTATGCATATAATCTCCGTGCCGTAGAAAAAGACTATTTTAACTCTGGCATGCACTTTTTGTCGCAAAAATTGATGAAACCTTCCTTTTTAAAAAAATAAAATTACAATTTTATAAAATGTTAAGCTTGTGATTGCTTATATATGTAAAATAAATGGAAGCTGTCTGTTTGATAATCGAGAAATACAAACACACTGTAGACTTTTTGAAACGAAATGTTTATACTAGATATGTAAAACTGTCTATTTTTTTAGACTTAATTTGTGTGGTGATATGGTGTACAAACAAATTCTCAAAGATATTGAAGAGGAACTGTTAATTTTAGAGGAAGACTTATTGGCATGGATAGATACTGATATAGACCTAATCAAACAGCCACTTAAAGATATGATTTTTTCAGGAGGAAAGCGATTAAGACCTGCAATGGTTTTAGCTGCTTCCAGATTTGGTCAGTATGATTTCGAAAAAGTTAGACAACTGGCAGTATCTGTAGAACTTATACATACGGCTACTTTAATACATGATGATATAATAGACGATTCGCCATTGCGCCGTGGAATACCAACTATTCAATCAAGATTAGGTAAAGATGTTGCGGTTTTTGCAGGAGACTTTGTGTTTAGCAAGGTTTTTGAACTATATGCGTTTTCTGAGCATTTTGAATTACTTCGTATCGTTGCTAAAGTTTTGCACAAAATTTGTGAAGGTGAGTTAAAACAAAGGGAGGACCTTTTCAACACTAACCTCACCTTTAAAGATTACATTTTTAGAATACGAAGGAAAACCGCCATGTTATTTGCACTGAGTGCCGAGTTGGGTGCAAGGGCTTCTAAAGCTCCGGAAAAAACCGTAAAAGCGTTATATAGATATGGTATGAATATTGGCATAGCATTTCAAATAGTTGATGATTTGCTGGACTTTACAAGTAATAATACTCAACTTGGAAAGCCTGTGGGGGCAGATATAAGAGAAGGTGTAATTACATTGCCGACTATTTATGCACTAAGGCATTCTAAACAAAAAGAGTATCTTAAAGATATACTTTTAAATAAGAGAACCGACGAAGCAGAAATAGAAAACGCTATAGAAATTGTAAAAAATTCAGGAGGCTTAAATTATGCCAGATGCATAGCTGAAAAGTATGTTGAAAAGGCTCAGAAATCCATTGAACAACTTCCTGATATTCCGATTAAGAAGGTATTGGTTAACATTTCAACGTTAGTAACTAATAGGACTAAATAATTTTATTATTTTATTCTTTTCTTTTTCTAACATAAAGTATATACTAAAAGAAAGTCTTAATACCAGGTGCTAATACCAAATATGAGGAGGTTAAAAATGGATTTACCTGAGCTTAAAATAGGGTCATTGGTGGCAAAGGTGCCTATAGTGCAAGGTGGCATGGGAGTTGGAATTTCTCTTTCATCTTTAGCCGGAACTGTGGCTTTAAACGGGGGAATTGGGGTAATTTCTGCAGTGGAAATTGGTTTTAATGAGCAAGATTATTTAAAAAATAAAATGGAAGCAAACTTAAGAGCCCTTAGAGCACATATTAAAAAGGCCCGAGAAATTGCTAAAGGTGGAGTTTTAGGCATAAATGTCATGGTAGCTTTAAACAATTTCGAACAGATGGTCGTAGAAGCAGTAAAACAAAAGATTGACATCATTTTTGCAGGGGCAGGTCTTCCTTTGAAATTACCTCAGTTTACAATGGGTACCGATACTAAAGTTGTTCCCATTGTTTCTTCGGGTAGAGCGGCAGCAGTAATTTGCAATAGTTGGCACAGACACTATGGTGTTGTTCCCGACGCAATAGTTGTCGAAGGGCCTTTAGCAGGAGGGCATCTTGGTTTTAAAGAAGAGGATATAATGCATCCTGATTTTCAGTTGGAAAACATCTTAAAAGATGTGCTGGAAGTAATCAAACCCTTTGAGGCAATTTACAAAAAAAATATACCTGTTATTGCTGCAGGTGGAATTTTTTCAGGTAAGGATATAGCAGAATTCATAAAGAGAGGTGCCGCAGGAGTTCAAATGGCTACGCGTTTTGTGGCAACCCATGAATGTGATGCTTCAGATGAATTTAAAAAAGCTTATATAAATGCAGGACATGACGATGTGCAAATTATTCAAAGCCCTGTGGGAATGATAGGCAGAGCAATTAAAAACAAATTTCTAAAAGATGTTAAAGCAGGAAATAAAAAGCCAATTTTCTGCCTTTGCAACTGCTTAAAACCATGTAATCCTGCAAAGGCACCTTATTGCATAGCAGATGCTTTGATAAATGCTCAAAAGGGAAACCTTGATAAAGGTTTTGCCTTTGCCGGGGCAAATGTCTACAAAATAAAAGAAATTGTCTCCGTAAAACAGCTTATGAAGGAATTGGTGTCTGAAGCAAAAAAATACTTAAAAGATAATGTATAAAGCCTTGCCAAAGGCTTTTTTTTACAGATGGAATTAATTTAGTTATACAACTGTAAGTTTTTATGTTAAAATATAAACATTAATATTATCCGGAGGAAGGTATCTAAATGGGAAAAAGTTTTAGTAAATGCAAGCTTACTGCGATGGTTATTCTGGTATCAATTTTTCTTCTAAATCCTCTTACATACGGTCATGTAAATGCTGCTGATGAAAAAATTCCGGATGAAATATATTTTTTACTTCAGATGGAAAACTTTTTAAGGACAAATTATGTAAATGATATTGACGATTTGGAATTACTAAGAGGTGCCATTAAAGGCATGGTTGAATCTTTAAACGATCCTTACTCTGAGTATTATACTCCCAGTGAGTTTAAAGAATTTCTTGAATCCACAAGTGGCAATTTTGGTGGTATAGGTGTTGTAATAACTTTGAAAGATAAATACATAACCGTTGTTTCTGTTCTAAGCGGCAGTCCTGCAGAAAAGGCTGGAATAAAGCCTGGAGATAGAATTGTTGAAATTGATGGTAGCGATATCACAGGGCTTTCAACCGCTGAAGTCACAAAGCGAATCAAGGGCGATATAGGGACTAAAGTCAATATCGGCGTAATTCGCGATGGAGAGACCCTAAGATTTGAAGTGGAAAGAGATATCATAAAAATTAATCCTGTTGAGTCAACAGTGTTGGGAAAAGGTATCGGCTATATCAAAATAAATGAATTTAATGAGAACACTGTTGAAAATTTGGACAAAACTCTTGATGCCTTTAAAAAGAGCGGCGTTTTAGGCATAGTGCTTGATCTTAGAAACAATCCAGGGGGCTACCTGGACCAAGCGGTGGAAGTTGCCAAGCGTTTTGTTCCTAAAGGACCTATAGTCAACATAGTTTCTAAAGACGGCAAGACTCAATCTTATACATCTGATTCCGAGCCCTCGCCTTTTAGCTTAGTTGTTCTTGTAAATGGTGGTTCTGCCAGTGCTTCGGAGATTCTGGCAGGAGCAATAAAAGACAGAAAAGCAGGCTATTTGGTTGGTGAACGAACTTTTGGAAAGGGTATGGTACAGAGAACTCTAAGCTTAGGAGCTTTAGGAGGGATAAAACTCACAACGGCCTACTATACCACTCCAAATGGTACTAACATAAACAAGACTGGTATAATTCCTGATGTAGTTGTTGAGGCTGATAAATCAAATCCCATGAAAGATTTTATCCCTATAAGCACTGAAAAGACATTAAGTTATGGGAATATCGGCTTGGAAGTCTTAGGCGTTCAACAGCGGTTAAAATTTTTAAATTTGCTTAATGCTCAACCTGACGGCGTTTTCGGGCCAAGGACATTAGAAGCTGTAAAAACGCTGCAGAAGCAAGCTGGACTTCCTGTAACGGGTATTGTGGACAGAAATTTTTATAAGGCATTGAATGATGCCATAATTAAAAAGCTCTCATCAAAAGAGGATATTCAACTTAGAAAAGCTATAGATATTTTAGAAGAGATGTTAAAAAACAAACATGCAGCTTAAGTATTTTGCTGAAGGATGATTCTTATGAAAGATGCAGAAAAGCTTGATAAGAAAGAACGTGATCGCATAGTCCGTATTCTCGATAAACTGGGTCAATTATATCCTGATGCTACAACAGCTTTAAATTACAAGAATCCATTTGAGTTGTTAATTGCTACTATATTGGCGGCCCAATGCACCGACAAAAGGGTCAACAGTGTTACAGAAAAGCTTTTCAAAAAATATAAGGGGCCGGAAGATTTCGCGGCAGCAGATAGAAGGGAACTGGAACAGGATATTAAGGAATGCGGCCTTTTCAGGAATAAGAGCAACAATATCATTGCAACGTCCAAGATGCTTTTAGAAAAGTATGGTGGACAAGTGCCGGCTACTTTTGATGAATTGATACAGCTTCCAGGTGTTGGCCGGAAAACTGCTAATGTAATTTTGGCCAACGCCTTTGGCATACCTGCTTTTGCAGTAGATACTCATGTATACAGGCTGGCCCATCGTTTAGGATTTTCTAAAGGAAAAGATGTCCTTGATGTGGAAAAGGACTTAAATAGAAAAATACCCGAATCATTATGGATAAAGGCCCATCATTGGTTAATCTACCACGGCCGCAATGTTTGCCGGGCAAGAAAACCCTTATGCCATATTTGTCCTTTAAAAGAAGACTGTCCTGAATATCTAAAAAATCAAAGCAGTCAGTAGCGCTTTTTATAAAGCCAGATGCAGTAAAGACTTATCAAAGAGGTAAGTACTGCAACGGAGAAAGCTGCAGCCTTTAATTGACTTTGAGCAAAAAGCCAAGGGTGTATACCTAGTTTATAATCTAATATATCACTTATTATCATAAGGGAAATTAAAGAAATCAAATGATATTTATTAATAACAATATCATTTATAAATAGAAAACCTTCGGCAGCCATACCTAGGTGAGATAGCGTTAAATGGAAATTTGTAAATGTATAATTGCCCCCAATAAAATAATAGTGAGTGTTAATAATAACAGCCCAAAGCCCATACTTTATCAGCCAGCCACAAGCTATAAGCGATAAAAGAGGTTTGGGCTTTTTTGTTAGCATCATAAAAAGAGCTAGAGTAAAAAGCAGTGAGGCTGTAGGACTGTCCGGGACAAATAATTTTAAAATTCCCTGAGTCTCTAATAGTTGCTGATGGTACCAATAAAATCCGTAAATGGAACCAATGAGATTGACGAAAAAAAGCGTCCATAAAAAATAAGGTTTTTTGATAATTTTGATCAATCCAATCCCTCCACAACGCAAGAGTAAAAACATTATAACATAAAATCATTATTGTTTTTTAGATATTGTTGTGTTATAATGTCTTTCGTGCGTGAATATTTGTATACTCTACAAATAACACGAAGGGGGAAGTAACCTTTGACAAATAAAGGTGGGTTTTACATAGTCAAAGATGAGATTCTGCCTGATATTTTTAAAAAAACTGTTAAAGCTAAAGAGCTTTTAAAGAGCGGAAAGGCTAAAACCGTCAATGAGGCAACAGAAGCCGTAGGCATGAGCAGAAGTGCATATTACAAATATAAGGATTATGTTTTTCCTTTTTATGAGGCCAGCATGGGTAAAATCGTTACAATTTCATTTATCCTGGAACATATACCTGGTGTTTTATCAGGTATTTTAGAGGAAATTGCCAAGGCACATGGCAATATATTGACTATTAATCAAAACATACCCGTTCAAAACATGGCAAATGTAACAATTTCCTTTGAGACTGGAAATTTAAACAAAAATGTTGAAGAACTTCTAGCGATTATAAGCGAAAAAGAAGGAGTTCATAAGCTGGATGTAATAGCTCAAGGATAGGGAGAGGTGAAAAAATGCAAATTGGATTATTAGGTTTAGGCACAGTTGGCACAGGTGTCGTTGAATTAATAGAAAAAAATAATAATATAATAGCTAAAAGGATAAACGAACACATAAATATAAAAAAAGTCCTTGTAAAGGATTTAAATAAGCAAAGGTCACCTTTAGTGGAAGGAAAAATAACTGATAGGTTCGAAGATATTATAGAAGATGAAGAGATTTCTGTAATTGTTGAAGTAATGGGAGGCGAAGAACCTGCGTTAACTTATATTAGGGAAGCCTTAAATAGGGGCAAACATGTAGTAACTGCCAATAAAGAGGTTATATCAAAACACGGCAAAGAGCTGCTTGAGCTTTCGGCAAAAAATGATGTAAACTTACTTTTCGAGGCAAGTGTTGGCGGTGGTATTCCCATAATAAGGCCCATGAAGCGGTGCCTGTCCGCAAATCAAATAACAAAGATAATGGGAATACTAAACGGTACAACAAATTATATTTTAAGTCAGATGACTGAACATGGAAAAAGTTTTGATGAAGCTTTAAAAGAAGCTCAATTAGCAGGATATGCAGAAAGTGACCCTACCGATGATATTAAGGGCTTTGACGCAGCGCGAAAAATAGCTATACTATCTTCTATAGCTTTTAATACACGCATAACTGCAGACCAGGTCTATACTGAAGGTATTGATAGTGTAAGTCAAGCGGATATACAGTATGCCAAGGAAATGGGGCAAGTTATAAAGCTTATTGCTATGGGTAAAAAGCATGAAAATTCCGTAGAAGTTGCTGTAACACCGATTTTACTGCCGGAAGACCACCCCTTAGCAAGTGTAGGTGGCCCCTTTAATGCTATTATGGTTGAAGGAAATGCTGTAGGGCCGGTTATGTTTTATGGTTTGGGAGCAGGCAAAATGCCCACTGCCAGTGCTGTAGTAGCTGATATTATGGAAGCCATAAAAAATAATAATGGCGGCAAGCTTAACTGTACCTGCTATTATGATTTTGATATAATGGATCCTGGCGAGGCTTGTTCAAGTTTTTACATAAGACTTAGGGTAGTTGATAAGCCTGGTGTCCTTGCGAAAATAGCTGGGGCATTTGGTGAAAACGAGATAAGCATGGCAAAAGTTTTTCAAAAAAATACGATAAATGGCACTGCTGAAATAGTTATAGTTACATATGATGTGCCGTTTAGAAATATTCAGGATGCACTTAGTGAAATAAAAGCTTATAAGCAAGTAGTTGAGGTATCTACTGTAATTAGAGTAGAGGAGGAGCACAAATGAGCATAAAAAAAGGAATTATAAACAAATACTTTTCATACTTACCTGTAAAGCATAGAAAAAATATTATTACACTTAACGAGGGTGATACGCCGCTTATTCGCGCAAAAAATATTGAAGAGTTGTTAAATACAAAGGCAGAGATTTATTTAAAATATGAAGGGTTAAATCCTACGGGGTCATTTAAAGACAGAGGAATGACAGTGGCCGTGTCCAAGGCGGTGGAGGATGGCGCAACTGCTGTCATATGCGCTTCAACCGGCAACACCTCTGCTTCAGCTGCGGCATATGCGGCAAAAGCTCGATTAAAATGCGTAGTGCTTATTCCTGATGGTGCCATTGCCATGGGTAAGCTTGCCCAGGCAATTGCATATGGTGCAAAAGTTATTGCAATTCGAGGCAATTTTGATGATGCTTTGAAAATGGTAAGAGAGCTATCGGCGCGAAGGCCTATTACGCTAGTGAACTCCATAAATCCAAACAGGATAGAAGGGCAAAAAACTGCAGCTTTTGAAATTTGCGATGAACTAAATGATGCTCCTGACTATCTTGCAATACCCGTAGGAAATGCAGGAAACATTACGGCTTATTGGAAGGGCTTTAAAGAATACTATTCACTTAAAAAGAGCAGCAAATTGCCCAAAATGATGGGCTTTCAGGCTGCAGGTGCTGCACCTATTGTGGAAAATAGAGTTATTGAAAAACCTGAAACCATTGCAACGGCTATCCGCATTGGAAATCCCGCCAGCTGGAAATCGGCAGTAGAAGCAGCACAAATGTCTAATGGCAAAATACAAAAGGTCACCGATGAGGAAATTTTAAAAGCTTATGAGATACTTGCAAAATATGAGGGCGTTTTCGTAGAGCCCGCTTCTGCCGCTTCTGTAGCAGGAATAATAAAAATGTGCAAAGACAATGTTTTACAAAAAGGAGAAAAGGTTGTGGCAGTACTTACAGGCCATGGATTGAAAGATCCCGATACTGCAATTAAAATGGGGATTAAACCTACTGTACTTGATGCAAAAATAGATTTATTGGAAAATGAAATTTACGGCTAGGAGTGAGAATATGGTAAGAGTGCAGGTTCCTGCAACAACGGCAAACTTTGGACCTGGCTTTGATTGCTTAGGTGCGTCTTTGGGCTTGTATAATTATATTGAAATGGGTTTTTCCGATAAACCTGAAGTTTATGTAAAAGGTGAAGGGGCTGGAGAAATACCGGAGGACGAGACAAATTTAGTTTATCAGGCAGCTTGTCAGGTCTTAAAACGGGCAAATATAGACAGACCGTTAAAAATCGTCTTGGAAAATAATATCCCTATGGCAAGGGGGTTGGGGAGCAGTGCTGCTTGCATAGCAGGAGGTTTAATGGCGGCAAATCACCTGGTGGGGGAAGTTTTAGATAATAGTGAGCTGGTGCAAATTGGCACAGAAATGGAGGGGCATCCTGACAATGTTGTGCCTGCTATGTTTGGCGGTTTTTGCCTCTCTATGGTCCATGAAAATAAAGTTATATACAAAACCTTTCCAGTGCCTTATTGGCTTAGATTTGTGGTTTGCATACCCGACTTTAAATTAAAAACCGAAGATGCAAGAAAAGTGTTGCCCAAAACCGTAAAATTTGAAGATGCAGTATTTAACACTAGTCATACTGCCATGCTGGTGGCTGCAATGGCTCAAGGAGATTTAACTAATATGAATGTTTTTTGCCAGGATAGATTGCACCAACCTTATAGAAGCAATTTGATTCCGGGCATGGAAAAGGTACTGCAAGTAGTCACTGAAAAAGGGGCTTTTGCTGGATTTTTAAGCGGTTCCGGTCCTGCAGTTATTTGTTTAACTTTAAAAGAAAGGGCAGAGGCATTAGGCCAGCATATGGTAGATATCTTTGCACAAGAAGGCATAAAGTCCCATTATATGGTGCTGTCATCAGACTCTAAAGGTGTAAGATTTTTGTAAGATTTTTATGAATATAATTCAAGACTTGAAATAAATTCATCTATGCATTATAATAATAATTGCAAATGGAAAAGTGTCTGGGTGTGGCGCAGTTTGGTAGCGCGCTTGAATGGGGTTCAAGAGGTCGG
>ENA-OWPA01000831-OWPA01000831.1-bioreactor-metagenome-genome-assembly--contig:-NODE-831-length-30116-cov-3.944872_pt1 | contig 30116 bp, 25 predicted proteins | sample MGYA00238139_ERZ651803 | MGnify/ENA primary metagenome ERZ651803 (study PRJEB26909, sample SAMN07631231) | bioreactor metagenome | isolation source: Switchgrass digestor | place: USA: Dartmouth... | reverse complement strand
GTGCCGCCTTCGGTGAGAAATATGGCAGCGGGGACATGGTGACTCCATGAGTCATGGCAGCTGTCATTGCCAGCACCATGCCAAAACAGTGGAACATGGGCACCTGAATCATCATGCGGTCCGCGGTGGAAAGATCCATACAGTCACCTATGCACTTTCCGTTGTTCACGACATTGTAGTGAGTGAGCATAACAGCTTTAGGAAAGCCTGTGGTTCCAGAGGTATACTGCATGTTGCACACATCATGCTTGTTTATAGAAGCTTCCCGCAGGTAAACGGATGCCAGCGGCACCTTATCCGCCAAAGCAATGGCTTCATCCCAGGTCAGGCATCCCTTTTGCTTTGACTCTATTGTGATGATGTTGCGCAGGAAAGGAAGACGTTTTATGTAAAGCGGCTTACCAGCTTCAGCAGTTTCCAACTCAGGACACAGCTCTTTTATAATCTCAACATAATTGGAATCCTTATATCCGTCTATCATAACAAGGGTATGAGTATCCGACTGCCGCAGCAGATATTCGGCTTCATGAATCTTATAGGCTGTATTCACCGTCACAAGGACCGCCCCTATTTTTACCGTTGCCCAAAAGGTGATGAACCACTGGGGCACATTGGTGGCCCATATTGCGACATGGTCCCCCGGCTTGACGCCTAATGCAATCAATGAACGGGCAAAGGTATCCACATCATCCCTGAATTCGGCATACGTCCTTGTGTAATCCATAGTGGTGTACCGGAACGCATATTGATCCGGAAACTCATCCACTACGCGGTCAAGCACCTGAGGAAAGGTCAGGTCTATCAGAGTATCCTTCTCCCAAATGTATTTGCCTGTCTTTGTCTTATTGTCAAACAACTTGGTACTTACATTGTTCTTGCCCAAATACTTTTCCATGAAATTTGCGAAATGAGGGAATACTATGCCGGCATCTTCTATATCCGGAGCCCAACGTTTAACCCATTCCAGAGAAACATATCCGTCATAGTTGATGGAACGCAGTGCCAGCATCATATCATCTATGGGCAGGTCCCCTTCACCCATCATGCGGTATTGGGTTTTTCCATCCACAACTACCGAATCCTTGGCATGTACATGTTTTATGTAAGCTCCCAGATTCTGCACCGTCTTAGCCGGTGATTCACCGGCATACCTGTAGGGATGGTGGATATCCCACAGGGCTGCCACCGCATCGCTGGCCACAGAGTTCAACAGGTTGCACAGACGAGCTGTATCCGAGTATACACCATTGGTTTCCACCAAAAGGGTTACTCCCTTTTCCTCGGCAACAGGAGCCAGGCGTTTCAGCATGGAGATGACTATCTCATCATCCACTTCACCTTCCGGATGAGGTTCAAGGTCTCCAAGTATGCGGACATAAGGCGTACCAAGCTTCGAGGCGAGGTTGATATACTTCACGATTTCCTGAAAGTTTTCCTCCTCTTTTTCAGGAAACTTCAGACAACAGCCGGAAGAAAGGCAGGGAATTTCCAGACGCAACCCGGCAAGCTTCTTGATAGTTTGCGGAAGCTGGCTTTCAGAAAATGGATTTGAATCGGCTGTAAAGATGTCATCTCCCAATCCACGGATTTCAATTCCTTTAAAGCCAAGATCTTTGGCCATGGAATATGTGTCTGTCCAGCTGAAACCAGGACAGCCCAAAGTTGAAAACGAAATTTTCATGATTATCCCCTCCATAAACTTTCCTGAATATAACAAAAGGCTTTCATCTCCGACATTTCTGCCAGAGACGAAAGCCATTACTTCCGTGGTACCACTCTAATTGGTATGTACATACCCTCTTTGCGGCATCGATCTTACGATGAATGCCCTCTCGTTATAACGGCGAGAAACCCGGTCCCACCTACTTGCCACAAACAGCACGGAGCCGCCGCAGCTTTCAGCTGACTGCTCAAGGGGGAGTTCACAGCCTGCCATGTGCACTGTCTCTCAGCAACCGACAGCTCTCTGAAGCACATTAAAACAGTGTGTTTTCCCTGTCAACGCATTTACGAATATACAATATTGCTGCAAATAATATCAAATATTTAATTATATGTCAAGTATCAAAGTTTACAATACACCCAAATGTTCAGCCAGTATTTTAGCGCCCATGACGATTAATATAATGCCCCCGGTCAGCTCAGCCTTTGATTTAAACCTGCAGCCAAACACACTGCCGATTTTTACTCCCAGGAAGGATATGATAAAAGTGGTGATGCCGATTATGGAAACCGCCGGGATAATGTCAACCTGCAGGAAAGCAAAAGTTATTCCCACTGCAAGAGCATCAATGCTAGTAGCCACTGACAGAACAAGCATTCTTTTCAAACCGAAATCGCTATCCACCTCACACTCTTCATCCCTAGATTCACGGATCATGTTGATGCCTATCAACGAAAGCAGAACAAAGGCAACCCAATGGTCAATAGATGTTATCGCACTGCTGAACCGGGTTCCGAGTATATAGCCCAGGAGAGGCATTAATGCCTGAAAGCCTCCAAAGAAAGCTCCTGTCATCAGCGCATTCTTATAGTTCAATTTCCTCATGGATAATCCTTTGGTGATAGCTACCGCAAAGGCATCCATCGCTAAACCAATCGCAATCATAAGCAACTCATATAATCCCATATTTTTCCTCCACAAGCTAAAGTGCTTACTCAAAAAAAACTCATAAGTAGCCTTTTTAGCTACCTATGAGTCTTGTTCTTTAAGGCAAGCCAGGCTGTTGTGCAGCCATGATGTTGACTTGTCACACATATAAAATGTGCAAACTACTCCCCCACAGGATATGCAATTTTTTATATTATATCACAGCTTTGCTCAAATTTCTATATATTTCATTATTCTTCCCTTTATATTTCCGGAAACAACAGACCTTCCAGTCCTAAATAACAGCTTCCTGCCACCGGCATCAGTCAGTATGGCATCAGCCGGAGCACGAACACAGCTTCAAGGTAATCGATATAACCTTAATAATTTTACATAAAAGCACCTGTTGATGTAAAGGGTTTTTCATTATCAAGGATGATTTTTATGCAGAGTTTTCGCAATGCCATTGATTTACATAGGTTGTAATATTGAAAGTATTCAATTTGCAAGCCTCCCCATGGCATGCACCGGATCAGCATCTCAAGTGTCCTCAAAGCAGGTTCTGCGGAAAGACAAAATCGGCGACCGGGATATACATCTCCCCGACCGCCGTACATCGATCTCATATGGAATTATGATAAATATAACTTTAATAAGAATTAACCCTTTTTAGATGATGTGTACCTGATAAAGTGCTATGTGGAAGCTTTCTCATCCGCTTTGGCCTTTTTCTCCCCTATGCTTAAAACAAGGTTGAGAAGGATTCCGAATATAGCCGCTCCTGCAATACAAGGAACATTTACTCCAAAGAACGGTATATTTCCGCCGAAGGCATACTGTCCTCCCAGTCCTATAACCATGATGGTTGCAATTACGGCTATGTTTTTGGAGCTGAAAAGGTCAACCTTTTTTTCCACCATTATAGCAACACCCTGAGCTGCTATAGCACCGAACAGATAGATTTCCATACCTCCAATAACCGCTGTGGGTATTGAATAAATTGCATTTACCAGCGGAGTAAAGCAGGCAATTACCATAGCAATAATTGAAGCTGCAATTATTACCGGTACGGAGAATATTCTGGTGATAGCCATTGCACTGATGTTTTCTCCATAGTTGGTTCCGGCAGGACCTCCCACTAAACCGGATACAATATCACCAATACCGTCTCCTATCAGGTTGAGACCCAGCTTGTCCGCTATGTTGAACTTCTTACCGGTACCCTTCTTCTTTGCCAAGTCATTTACATAAATGTCCAGCTGATATACATGGGCTGTAGATTCCGGAATGGTGGCAATAGCTATGGGCATGATGGCTGCAACCGCCATTGCTGATGGTTTTGGCAAAGTGAAAATCGGCAGGGCGAAAATTCCACTGTTGGCAGTCTCCGGCAGCACTTTGAAGAGGTTTATGCCGGTTGCCAGATTTATAATAAAAGTTGCTAAGCATCCAACAATTGGTCCAAGAATAAGGGGCAGCTGTCCCATAAAACCTTTCAGATATACTGAAAACAATATAGTCGAAATCAATGTGACCAGTGAGATGATCCATGCCATGTTTTTCGCCAGCTGCATCTGAGAGTCAGCCACTACCACCGTACCTGCCGTATCAATTGCTATAGATGCGGCATCACTTAAGGCAGTGCCTGCCAAGGTAAGTCCTATTACCATTGCTATCGGTCCTGTAATTGAAGCAGGTAAAATCTTTTCTATGGAATCTCTTCCGAATCGATTTACTATCAAGCCTGCAATAATCGAAACAAAACCGGACATGACTATACCGAATTGAGCTATGGATATCTTTTCGTTAAGCGTCAAACCGGCCAGAGCTTCCGAAGTCATCAAGCTGCCTATCGCAGCAACGTATGAAAAGCTCGAACCGTAATATAGCGGAATTTTTCTTCCGGTGACCAGTATGAAGCAAATAGTTGCAAAACCGCTGGCAAAAATCGTTGTAGAAATGTGAAAACCTGTGATGATTGCAACAGCTACCGTTGCGGGAAACATTACAATGACTTGCTGCAGAGCATAAAGCAATAACTTCCAGACCGGTGGCCGTTCGTCGGGCAAGTACCCGATTTCCTGCTGATTTCTTACCATAAAACATCCCCCTCATATTAAGTTTAAATTATTTGTGTTTAGTTGAATGCTGGTAACTTCATGCCATCCGTTAAGGCAAGCCGCTCTGAATGACATAAAAAAATCTTGCCTGAGATATCACAGACAAGATCGTGTTTCATTCAAGATCACATATGCATCATATATACACACATGTACATATAATTAAATGTGTTCAATATCTTGTCGGCATCTCTGTACCAGACTTAAAAATATTCAACCTTCGACATTGTATCATATGTAATTAGTTTTTTCAACATATTTTAGAATTTTCAGAAAAGTTTTCTCCCAGGGTTTAATTGAAAAAGTTATTTCCACCCCAAGTTCATAAACAGTGGAATTTAGTTATTATGTAAATCAGCAGAAATAAAAAAGGTGGAAGTTACTTTTACAACGTGGCATGTATTTTTCAATTCACTGTTTTGCCTGCTATTTAACTTAAGAAAAATTCAGCCAACAACGGATGCTTTTATTTATATACATTGATTCCTTTCAGGGCAGCAGCCATCTATTTTCTATCAGCTATAATCAAACCGATTTTATATAGAATATAGTATTTGAAAAAATCATAGTATTATATGTGCCGGTCTTATAAATACAGATAAAATCCGGCTGATTTCCATAGCTTATATGACATCTTATTTTCATATGTGAAGGTAGGTATGTGCAGTTATGATTTTCATCATATCAAAGAAAAGTCTGATATATGCCGGAATTGGCATTATTCTGTGTGCCGTTTTGGTCTTTGGCACATGGATGCTGGTTTCAAATCAGATTGTTCAAAACGCCTTTTTAAGCGATGGTGAGGATGCTTTAGAGGCTGAACCCGGAACCGGTACAACATCCGGGTCTGGCACCGTATCCGGTTCCGGCTCAGAATCCGAATCCCAAAAGAGTCAAAAATCGTATATAAAGTGGGTGGATTTTAATGTTCCCTATGAGGCCATGTACAAAGCAATGAAGCTGGATATAAACTCCCAGGACAAACCGGTTAAATTGAACTGGATTGAAATGCTGGCCTATCTCGCCGCAAAAAACGGAGGCAATTTTAAGGGATATAAGGATAAGCAGCTGGATGATCTGGCCGAAATCCTAAGCTCGGGGAAAACCATGGAAGAGCTTACACAGAATTTGAAATACTACCCCTACTATCTCGAAGCCTACAGCGCAGTGTTGTCGGGTTTTGTAGGAGAATATGAAATCGAAGTGCCGGACAAAAATGCAGAAGGGGGAAAACGCTGGGAAAGACGTTACGGCCTCAAGGCCTTCTCCCCCATAGCAAAGAATTTTCCATACAGCCACTACGATGACTTTGGAAACAGCCGCACCTATGGCTTTAAAAGAGTACATCTCGGGAATGACCTTATGGGGCAGGTAGGGACGCCCATCATTGCTGTGGAAGGCGGAGTTGTGGAAGCTATGGGCTGGAATCAGTATGGTGGCTGGAGAATTGGAATTCGTTCCCACGACTCCAAAAGATATTACTATTATGCGCACCTTAGAAAGAATTTCCCATACAGAAAGGATTTAAAGGTCGGGTCGGTGGTTAAGGCTGGAGATGTCATAGGATATATGGGACGAAGCGGTTACAGCAGGGAAGAAAATGTAAACAACATACGGCAGCCCCATCTTCATTTCGGTATGCAGCTGATTTTTGACGAATCTCAAAAAGAGGGCAAAAATGAAATCTGGATAGATGTATATCAAATTGTACGCCTTCTGAACCGCAACAGGTCGGAAGTAGTCAAAAATCCTGAAACTAAGGATTATTACAGGGTTTATGATTTTCGTGACAGCAGTGAGCTGTCAAAACCAAGCACTCCTCCCGATGATGCACTTATTGATGAAGACATTTTTGATGATATTTTTGACACCGGCGTCATTGATGAAGGTGTTCCGGAAGACTGCCCGGCTGATGGGATATAAGCTGCTATACAGTATATTTCTCCATATTTCGGTAAAGCTAACATCGGTATTCATTCTTCACAGCTTTATTAAAATACCGATGTTAGCTTTATCTTTTGGGCCAGCAAACTGGTGCTATTGAAGGTAAAATAAGCTCCGGATAAGACAGACCAAACTTAAAGCACAGTTTGATGCATTTATTTTACGAAAGATGGGAGGATATGATATGAAAGCACTTGTCTATGAGGGAGTAAGAAAAGTGGGTGTCAGCAATGTAGGTGATCCGCAAATTAAAAAACCGGATGATATAATAATCAGAGTTACATCCACAGCCATTTGCGGTTCAGATTTGCACCTCATCCACGGATTTGTACCAAACATGCCAAAAGGCTTCATTCTTGGCCATGAAACCATGGGAATTGTTGAAGAAGTAGGAAGGGATGTCCATAAAGTAAAAAAAGGCGACAGAGTTATAGTTCCCTTCCCGGTAGCCTGCGGCCATTGCTGGTATTGCGAGCACGATCTTTGGAGCCAATGCGACAATTCCAATACCAACGGAGAGGTGGGCGGCCTTTTCGGTTACAGCAAAACCTATGGCGGATATGACGGAGGTCAGGCGGAATACCTAAGGGTACCCTATGCCAATGTCGGCCCCACCGTTGTTCCTGAGGATTTAAAAGATGAACAGGTCCTGTTTCTGACTGACATCCTGCCTACATCCTATTGGGGTGTTGATATGGCCGGCGTCAAATCCGGGGATACCGTAGTGGTTCTTGGCTGTGGCCCTGTCGGACTTCTAGTGCAGAAGTGGGCCGCCTTTAGAGGAGCCAAAAGAATCATTGCCGTGGATTATATCGGTTACAGACTAGAGCATGCCAGAAAATACAACGGAGTAGAAGTCATAAATTTCGAGGATCATGACAACACCGGTGAATATATAAAAGAAATCACCCATGGAGGCGCAGACGCGGTAATCGATTGTGTCGGCATGGACGGGAAAATGACTACCATCGAGCTGATAGAATCAATGTTAAAGCTTCAGGGAGGTTCCAAATCGGCAATAGAAATCGCCACCCAGGCCGTCAGGAAAGGTGGCACTGTTGTACTGGTGGGAGTTTACGGCGCCAGGTACAACATGTTCCCTCTTGGGGATTTTTTTGCAAGGAATATTACTCTGAAAATGGGTCAGTGCCCTGCCCATTCCTATGTTGAGCCCATACTGAAGCTTATCAGGGAAGGAAAGTTTGACGCGACAGACATAATAACACATGTACTGCCCCTGGATAAAGGTCCGTATGCTTATGAAATATTCGATCAGAAAAAGGACAATTGCATTAAGGTGATCCTGAAGCCATGACACTATGATGATGCCCCTTTGGGTATTCCTTTGATTTGCTCAGGCTGTACAAAGCCGGTTTGAATTCAGTTGATTGAAACGGATGATTGCTGCCTCGAAAGGAATCAAAAGCACAAATCAATCAATACATCCATTAATAGCTGAACTCTTTCCTAAACTATGTTGGGAGAAGGCAATCAGTGAATTTTTAATGCAAAAAAGGCGCTGGGATTATTCAACCAGACGCCTTTTAACATTTCTCAGAAATTTTGATATTTTATCTTTCCGCAGTTTTTCTTTTGCGTATCACAACAGCAGAGCCTCCAATCACGATAATCGCACCTGCTGCAGCAGCTATCGCCGGCAAAGCCATTGAAGAAGCATCCTTACTCTGTGTCGAAACTCCGCTTGCAGTATAAAGCTCTGCTGTTGCAGCAACATCATCTGCAGGAGCACTGGTTATGGCAACAGTATCTGTTGCAACATCAGGCACAACATCATCGGATGAAACGCTGGTGGATAGGACGATGTCCGGTGCCATGTCGGATGTAGCCGCGTTTCGCGCATCCGGGTTGTCCTCCGGAACAGGCTCCACATCTTTGGCAGGTCCGACATCCATCAGCACTGCTTGCTGGCCTTCCACAACCTTAACCATATCCTCACCGAAGATGTCATACAAAAACTTAGCATTTTCTTCACTGTAAGGAGTAATGCCTATCTCTACATATTCTCCCATCGGTCCGGTATAGGTGATCTTAAATCCTTTAGCCTCAATTTCCTTTGCATGGTCTTCAAATACATACTTGTCTATCTCTGCCTGTTTTTGCAGCAGCCTGCTGTCTATTTCCACCGTCTGGCCCTGATATGCAGGCGACTGCCCTCCCCCTTCTTCAGCATGAGCCACCGAAGTCAGTATGCTTAATGACATACCCAGAATAAAAGCTTTCGATATTATTGATTTTTTCATATAAAAACCCTCCTGATCAAATTTAAAATTTTAATAACCTCATTACTTTTTCTTGTTCAATGATTTCACTCGTCAACACATCGGTTATGGCTGTCTTTTTGTCTTTTTGCCTTTTCATCTAAAGAAACTGTCCTGTTTACCGCTTCATAGAAGCGGCTACCCTGAGAGCCTCATCTGACGATATATGTCCCGCCACTGAGTAGTGGACCCCGTCCAAGAACCAGTGAACCTCTGTCCCATCTTCTTTCAAATAACCGGAAACACCATTGATGTCTATTTTTTTGTAACCGGAAAATTCGTCTTCCAAGGCCTTTGTCTCCTCAGTAATTGAAAACGAAAGCTCTTCTTTTACATAATTGAGGATGATTTTGTCCGCCATCTCGCCCTTATATCCCGAAGCAAGGATTCCTTCCAACTTAAAGCCTTCCGGGATATACCCCGGCATGATAAAGGCATCTCCGAAAATCTTCCGTGCCTCATCAGGATTTGTGACAGACCAGCTTTCAATCGCTTCAGAGTCAGGACCCGAAAGAATATCTACGGTGGTTTGCCCTGGAGCCACCTCCATAGCATTATCTGTGGCTGCCATTATGTTGGGCTGTGCAGCATTATCTTCACCTGTTCCGGTTTTCGGTGGCAGCAAGTTGAGAACACCGACGGTTGCAAGGATCAGCACAAAGCTAGCAGCCGGGACCAGTAATCTGTTAACCCTGATATTTAGGTTGATATTTCTTTTTTTCTGACAGCACATCAAGGTTTTATCCTTGAGCTCTTCGCTGACTTTGATATCCTTCATGCATTCATCCGCAATGCTTTTAAAATCTCTAATATTAATCACCCAAGTCAATTCTCCCTTCTAACTTTCCTTTGAGCATTGTCCTCGCCCTGTGAAGTCTGCTTCTTACAGTTCCCTCAGCCACATTCAGAATTTTGCTTATTTCTGCAGTATCGTAGGCATGGTAGTAATAAAGTATGATCACTTCTTTTAAAGCTGCCGGAAGGGATAATACTTCATCGAACAGGGCCTTGTTTTCATCTCTTTTTATGATTCTGCCCTCAATATCCGATGTCCGTCCGGAAGTTTTTATCCTGTCGGTAAGCAGCACTCTTTTGATCCATGAATTACGCAGCATGTCCTTGCAAACATTGATGGTCACTTTTATAATCCATGTTTTTTCGCTGCTTTCTCCCTTAAAGCTGTCAAACTTGTTGTAAATCTTTATAAATACCTCCTGAAATGCATCTTCCGCCTTTTGCATGTCTTTAAGATACATATAGGAAGTTCTCAGCACATCATTGCCATAGACATCCATCAGCCTTTGCAGTTCTTGATCAATATTTTTTTTTGCTACCTTCTCAGGGTTATTCTCCTTTGGTACCGAAAGGAAATACATGTATTGCCTCCTCCCTGTTGTGCTGTCACTTATTAGACGAGGCACAATCCTTTTTCGCTCCCTGATTTGACTGGCAATTTTTACGCATAAAAAAACCTGCCCTTATGCCTGTCCTTTTAAGAGTAACGTCTGAAGCTGTCCAGCCGTCCGGCTTAAAAGAGATACAGCGCTTTGCAGCAGGTTTAATTGCTAATTGCTATTGCAGATTTTCTTTAGCATTCAATGTTTAAACTTATATTTAAATTCTGTCGTGATGAGAAAGGAGGCACCGGTCTGTCAAACGCTGCCTTCCGCATCCCTGGTAGAGGAAAGTCCAAAAAGGCTCCCTGCTATTCCAAGAAAAGCACTGATTGCCAGCAGGAGCCTGGTTAGGTCTGTTACCAGCACCTTTCCGGAAGGAAGGGGTATAAAAGGTAAAGAAACGCTTACCATGTCATACCCACGGCTTATAACAAAGGATATAAGGGCAACTGCCAATATGCCACCTCCCAGGGTCAGCATCAGCCCCACCAGGATATAGGGAAAGCCAATAAAACTGCCGGGAGCTCCCAAAAGCTTCAATGTGCTTATCTGCTCCCTGTTATTGTATATTCCCTGCCGTATCATGTGGGAAACTATAACCAGCGTGGTTATGCCAACAGCGGCAATAGCCAGTAATCCTAAAGCTTTTAAAGCATTTGTTATGCTCTGCAATCGTTGCAGAACCCCTTTGTTATCCCGCACATGTTCTATCCCATCAAGGGCTGAAACCTTTTCCAAAATCTCCTCCATCTTGTCCAGATGAATCCTCACCTCTATGAATGCTTCAAAGGGGTTATCATCAAAGAGTTCCAGAATATGCGCCTCTTCTCCCAGGACATCCTCCATCCTGCTATAGGCTTCCTCTTCTTCCACCAGACGCACCTGCCATACACCGTCAATAGCTTTTATCTTCTCCACCAGCCTTTGAACCTCATCCCTGTCCGAATTTTCACTGAAATATGCACTGATTTCGGCCTCCTCCTGCAGCATTTCAATCATCTGGCTCCCGATCCACCATCCGGATATGATCATGCCCAGTATGAACATAACAAGGCCTGTACCTAAAAATGAAAAGATGTTGGAAAGGAGATTCATCCTGACTATCCTGCCTGCCTCTTTCAGAAAATAACCTAAATTAGATAAGAAGCTCTTCATTCGATTCACACCGCCGTTCTATAGAAATGTTGCCCTTATTCACCCGGACAAAAGTGGCATTCTTCTGGTCTTCAATCAAATGGGTCGCATGGGTGGTTATAATGACCGTCGTATTTTTATCCTTGAAAGAAGTCAAAAGATCCAATATATTCAACGCATTGGCATGGTCCAGATTGCCTGTGGGTTCATCGGCCAGAATTAAGGCAGGCTTCCTGGCTACAGCTCTGGCAATGGACACTCTTTGAGCTTCACCCCAGGACAGGTTTTCCACCCGGGAATAAGCCTTATGCTCCAGCCCAACCCTGGCAAGGGCACTTATGGCATTTTGCTTGATCTGCCGGGAGGGAATGCCTAAAAAACGCATGCCCATCATGACATTTTCCATTGCAGTTCTTCCCTCGATAAGCCTGAAATCCTGAAATACAGGACCTATCTTCCTTCTCAGTTTCCTGATCTTCATGGCTTCCCGCCTGAACATGGCCTGGCCCAACACCTTCAAAGCTCCGGAGGTGGGATATTCCACTCCCATGAACAGTTTTAAAAGGCTGGTCTTTCCGGAACCGCTCGGCCCGGTTATGTAAACTAACTCTCCTGGCTTTATTTCAAGGTTAACATTGTGCAAAGCCAGGGTTCCATCCTTATACCTTAAAGAAACTCCCTTTGCCTCAATCATATCTCACCCTCCTGATCTGCGAAGCCACAGGAAATCCGGCTTGAATTGAAATTTCAAGCTTCCTTCCTCCATCTCTATTGATTCCAGTGTTATATCAATATAATCACCTATGAGCTCCTTGAAATCTATCAGCAAATATCCATTCCGGAATAACTCGTTTATAGATTCAGGTTCCAGGGGCATATCATAAAAGCTCCCTTCCGACACCTCAAACTTCAAAACGCTTTTATCCTCCACCGAGAATACTCCCTTAAGGACAAGATGCTTTTCAGGGACTTCTATATCAACCCTATCCTTAAAGAAGTGGAATTCTACACCTGACAGGGTCTTATTCCCTTTCAGCACTTCATTCAGGACATCTTCATAAACGGTTCCCTGTACGGTAAAAAGTCCGATTTCCAGGTTCAAATCCTTCAGAGGAAACTCTCCTTCTATCATAATCCTGCTAAACTCTTGCACTATATCGGAAAACAAAGCTTTAATTTCATCCCACATCTGCTGCAGATTTCCCAGCTGTTCCTCATAGTATTCCCTTTCTTCCTCCAGAGAGTCCAAATAAGCTTCCTGTTCCCCCCTCAACCTTATGCTTTCGTCCAATTTCAACTGAAGCTCTGCCTTTTTATCCTCCAACAGCCTGACTTTCTCCGACAGCTTTTCCTTTTCGACCGTCAATTCTCTTTCCAGCTCTTCCACAGAATCCAGCAGTTCTCCCACGTTTTTCGTCAGATCCTTCAGAATGTTGAGATTTTTAAGAAAGGAGGACAAATCCTTTGAGCTTAAAAGGGTTTCCAGGTATGAGGCCGGTCCGCTTCTCTGATAGCTTACCAGAACCTGTCTTAAGGTATCCAACTGCTTGTCATATTTTTCCTGCTGCTTGGCAATCAGCTTTTCCACATCTCTTATTTCGTCCTGGAGAACTCCAATCTCCCCGTTGACCCTTTCAGCTTCCCTCTCCATCTCTTCGATCTTCTGCAGGAGAATAAAAAGATCCGCCAGGACAGCCTTTTCTTTGTCGGATATGCTTTCCAGCTTCTCCTGAACCTCTTCGATGGGCTGCACCTCCCCGGAAATCCTTAAGGGAAAAAGGGATGCTATCCCGATAGCAAAAGATAGGGCAAAAATTAAAATAGTCCTCGGTTTCTGAAGAACAGCCATGCTTCCACCCTCCTTTACTGTATTATATCATGGGCAGTAATTTCTTTCCACCGGGAACATGATCTATGGATTATAGAATTTGAGTTGGAATTCTATTAATAAATTTAACCTTTGATATTTCCCTTGGCCTATTTTTCCTTGAGTAAAATTATTTTACGGGAACTATTGACAAATAATCAAAAGGCAATATATAATTTATAAAACAATTCATAGTAAACCTATATATTTAATAAGAATTATGGGAGGTATTAGGTCTGTGGTATTTGGATACAGTCATATCAAATTGAGCTTTCTTTTATACAGAAGCCAAATAACCAAATGTGGAGATCATTGTTGCCGGCTTCCGTTGTTCATATAAAAACTAAAAGAATCGAGGTATAAAAATGGATGCTGTAGAACAAAAAATCTTAAACATAATAGATTCAAATAAAGATAAAATAATAAATTTCGGCAGAGATATATACCGTAACGCGGAGCTGGGATACAAGGAATTCCGAACTTCAAAAAGGTTTGCCGACCTTTTAAGATCTCTCCACCTGGATGTGCAGGAAAAACTGGCAATCACAGGGGTCAAAGGGTACTTGAGAGGAAACCAGCATGATATCACCCTGGCTCTGATAGGAGAACTGGATGCTTTGCGGATACCCGACCACCCCTTTGTCAATAAAGAAACCGATGCCGCCCACAGCTGCGGTCATAATGCCCAGCTTGCAGGAGTTGCCGGTGCCGCTCTGGCCTTGTCGGACCCTGAGGTTGCGTCCAATTTGGATGGGGATGTGGTTTTTTTCGCTGTTCCTGCTGAGGAATACGGTGAGATTGAATTCAAAAATCAGCTGCGAGAAGAAGGCAAAATTGTATATGGAGGCGGCAAAAGCGAGCTTATCAGAATAGGAGCCTTTGATGATATAGATATAAGCATTGTCCACCATTCCTCAAAGGATGGCATCATTATAGGAAACGGTACCTCCAACGGTTTTGTCTCAAAGGTAATCCGATACATCGGACGAGAAGCCCATGCCGCAGCAGAGCCTGAAAAAGGAGTAAACGCCTTGAATGCTGCCTCTTTGGCCTTGTCTGCCCTGGCCTATCAGAGAGAGACCTTCCGGGACGAGGATTCAGTCCGGGTTCACGCAATCATCACCAAGGGAGGAAACCTGGTCAATGTGATCCCGAATGAAGTAGTCATTGAAAGCCTCGTACGGGCAAAAAGCACCGAAGCCATCCTCGATGCCGACAGAAAAACCGATCGGGCCTTCATAGCAGGCTCACTGGCCATCGGAGCAGGGATAGAAATAACCACCATGCCCGGTTATCTGCCAAAGCTATCTACACCGGCACATCCGCTTATGATTGAAGCTGCCCGTGAAGCTGCCCCCGGAAGAAAAGTAAAAGAAGCCGATCCGGCTTCCCATGGAGCAGGTTCCACTGATGTGGGCGACTTGCAGCATATAATGCCCGTACTGGAGTTTAACACCGGTGGAGTATCCGGAGCTTTCCATTCCAAAGACTTTCAGGTTATCGACGAAGAGGAAGCCTATGTCGTGACTGCAAAAATCTTTGCCCTTTCTGCATACAAACTGCTGAAAGAAGGAGCAGCTGCTTCAAAGAAAATCGTCGTGGGTTACAAACCCAAGTACACGAAGGAAGAATATCTCAACTTTATGAATAGCCTGATCCGGCACGAAAGGAAGGAAATCAAAAATGTATGAAAAGAAAAGTATCGAGTATCAAGATGCGGTAAAGGAAGTTAGAAAAGCGTGTCGTCAGTTTGCAATGCTGTATTTCCACTTTGCAAAGGTTTTGGTTGAAGAACTGGGAGAAGATAAGGCAAAGCCCCTTATACAAAAAGCCATATTTGAGCTGGCTGTCGACCGTTCGGATCAACTGAGGGAAAAAGCCATAAAACAAGGACTTCCCTGCACCATGGAAACCTTCATGAAAATATCTGATCTGCCGCTGATCGGCTGGGTAAAGGAGCTTGGACGCAACCACTGTCCTTATGCGGAAACCTGGTTCCAATACTTCGATGAATATCCATGGTTTAAGGAAATAGCCCCTCTTTACTGTGATGTGATAGATACAACAAATGCCGAGAATTTCACCCAGGGCTTGTCCCATAAAATCACAAAAAATGTCCTGACCGGAGGTGAGTCCTGTGAAAGAGAATACTTTGCAAGTGAACAAGTCTCAAAAGGTATTTACAGCTACGGCGAAAAAATCAAAAAGGAAGGATAAGCACAAACAGCCCCTGTGGGTTACAATATCCCGATTGGGAATAATCGCTGCAATACTTGTCGGTATAGAGCTTGCAGTATCGCAAGGATATGTGAATAAGATTTTTCTGGCTTCCCCCTCCCAAATAGCCGACGAGTTTACATATATGCTTCGGCAAAACGAGCTGCTGCCTCAAATCATGCTTACGCTGCAGGAGGCCCTCCTGGGATACGCAATTTCCGCTGTGGTAGGCATCGGAATTGGAGTCCTGTTTGTGACCTTTCCCAAGCTTGAAGCTCTGCTTACCCCCTTTTTTTCAGCCATAATGGCCGTACCCAAGACTGCAGTCATGCCCCTTTTGATAGTTTGGTTCGGCATTGGCTTCAAAAGCAAGGTGATAATGGTGTTCCTGTTCTGCATGTTTACCGTGCTGTTCAACACCGTATCCGGGGCAAAGCAGACCAAGGTCGAGCACTTGAAGGTGGCCCATGTTTTTAAAGCAACACGAGCCCAGATAGTATTCAAAGTTCTGATACCCTCTGCACTACCCGGCATATTTACGGGTCTTAGGGTCACAGCGGCAACAGCCATCACCGGTGTAATCTTTGCTGAAATGACCGCCTCAAAAGGCGGAGCAGGATATCTGCTGAGTGAAGCCCAGGCAGTACTGAATACTCCAAAGCTGTACCTGGTAGTCATCATAGTAACTCTGCTCTCGGTTCTGTTTGTGAGTATTGTAAACTTAGCGGAAAGAATTGTTTTACGTCATCAGCGTACCATATAAATCCCTTATGAATATATCATTATAAACCTTTTATAAAATTCCAACATCAATCCTTTATACAATCAAATCATCATAATGAACGAGGTGTGAAATATGATAGATAAAAAAACTTTCATCAGAATTTTATCTGCAGCAATCGCAGTCATGATAACTCTCATCACAACGGCGTGCTCATCGGCCACCGGCAGTCAGAATCAGACAGCCCAAAATACCAGCAACGCTTCAACGCAGCAAAATACCGATGCTGACTTTACTCCCCTTGCCTCTCCCGATGATGCTCCATGGAAATCACGGGAAAATAAACAGGTAACCGTCCGTGCAGGGTTTGCAAAAGGCATGACAGGCATAGCCAACCAATTTGCCATACAAAATGGCTGGTATAAGGAAGCTGGCATTGAACTGAGCCTGATAGACATACCAAATCCTGTGTCGGCCTTTGGGGCAGGTGAAGTCGATATAGCCGACGGAGACCCCGGCACATATATTCCCGCCATCGTAAACAATGTCCCCATGAAAATTGTGAGCAACATGTGGCGCAACAAAGGGGCATACTGGATCATAGCAAGACCTGAAATCAAGTCATGGGCTGATTTAAAGGGCAAAAAAATAGGATCTGCACAGCCTACGGGCGGTATGAAGCTCACCCTCATGGAAGTGCTGACCCAGAACGGAATCGACCCGGAAAAGGATGTTGAGCTTATCGCCAACGGCTCTTATCAAACCGCCTATGCCACCCTTACCTCCGGAGAAGTGGATGCCACTATCATTCACCAGCCTTATGCCACCCTTGCAGAAAAAGAAGGCACCGGGCACGTGCTGGCAAAGACATGGGAGTTCCTTCCCGGATATCATACCGGAGTACTGGTGGCTTCCCAGAAAATGATAGATGAGCAGCCGGATGTGGTTGAGCGGGTGCTGGAGGTCTATTTCTACGCCAATAATTACGCAAAAAAACATTTGGATGAGTTTATACCCTGGGCAGCCAAATATTTGAATGTTGATGAGGATACGGCCCGCAAAGCCATTGAAGCGGAAATAGTGCTTTGGGAAAACGATCCTATAGTCGATACAAGCCGTCTGCAAGTAACAGAAGATCTGCTTACTAAATATGGAATGCAGAGGGAATCCTACAAAGTTGACGGCGTCGTTGACAACCGGTTTGCCGAAAAGGTTGCGAAAGCCTTAAAACTCGGAAAATATGCTTCATAAAAATTAAGCAAAAGGAGAAGGAATCATGCCTGCTATTGAGTTTCGCAATATATCAAAATATTATGAAAATTGGGAAGGCGAAGAAACAACAGCGCTTAAAGATATAAACCTGACGGTCAAGGATGGCGAATTTGTCTGCATCCTTGGGCCCAGCGGATGCGGAAAAAGCACGCTTCTGGAAATAGCAGCAGGACTTTTGCCCCATTCGGAAGGTGAGATTTTATTGGATGGCAAGCCTCAGTCCGGCACCAGCCGCGATATTGGAGTGGTTTTTCAGGACTCATCCCTCTTCCCCTGGCGAAGTGTAAGGAAAAATATAGAGTTTGGTCTGGAAGTGGCAGGCGTAAGTAAAGAGGAACGGCTTCAGAAAGTGCAAAAGGCAATTGAAATGGTTGGGTTAAAAGGCTTTGAAAATAAATACCCCCACCAGCTTTCCGGAGGTATGCGCCAGCGAGCCGGTATTGCCCGCACTTTGGTGAATGATCCTGCCTGCATACTTATGGATGAGCCCTTCAGCGCAGTAGATCACTTGACTCGCCTTGCTCTCCAGGATGAGATTATCAGGATTTGGCAGCAAGAGAAAAAAACCATACTTTTTGTCACCCATGATGTCTCCGAAGCAGTATATCTCTCAACCCGCATAGTGCTGCTCACGCCACGTCCCGGGCGCATACAGCGGATTTTTGAAGTTCCCTGTGGCTGGCCGCGGAGCCGTAATAACCCGGCACTGCTGGATATAGTGGAGAAAATCTACATGTGCCTCAACAATCCTGATGAAAACGAAGATATGATCGAATATAACATATGAGTGAAGGAGGATGTAAAATGTCGGATAATGTATTAAAACAATTCAATTTAACCGATGAGGAATATTTGAAATTGGACGAGGTGGAATTCAGGGCCAGATTCCGTGAAAGAGTGCATCATACCCTGGAGATTCAGACCTATGCCGCCGCAAACGGCGATGAGGTTCTGAAAGAAAATCAGAGCGCGACAGCCAAGAAGTTTATCAGGCTTTGGGAGGAACGGAACCTGCCCAAGGATCTTCCCGAATATGTATACGCAAAGAAGCTGATAGAATTTTCCGAAACACTGCTAAGGGGCGAAAAACTAGATTTAAGCGAATATGAACCTTATAAGCTGTCGGATGAGGAGAAGGATGCGTTTTTTAAGGTTATCAAGGAAAGAAGGTCGGTGAGGCATTTCACTGATGAAAGAGTTCCTGACGAGCTGATTGACAAAATACTGGAAAGTGGATTGTGGGCAGCCCATTCGTGCAATTTGCAGTCAATAAAATATCTGGTGGTTAGGGAGGAAACCACTCCTGGATTATTTAAAGGAAGCGATGTTCCTGGAGGCCCGGTTCACCTGGTAGTGCTTCAGGATGAACGAGTATACAGGGCCAATCCTTTGAACCCGGTAAGAAACCGGCTGATAGATGCAGGTGCAGCAGCCCAGAATATGGTTCTTGCAGCCCATGCCCTGGGATTAGGCAGTGTATGGTTGACCTTCAACGATGCGATGATAGAGAGGATCAGCAAATATTTCAACCTGCCGGAATACCTGAAATTAGTGACATATGTGGATATCGGCTATCCCAATCAAACCCCGTATGCGCCTCAGAGGAAAACATTAAAGGAAGCGATAGTGGCAAGGGTTTAACCTGTCCAATAGAAGGAGTGGTATAGTGAAAATCCTAATAACAGGAGGAAGTCAAGGCATTGGGCTGGCAATTGCAAAAGAGCTCCATACTGCCGGACATGAGCTTTTCCTGGTAGCAAGAAACCCGGAAAGACTAGACAGTACTATCAAAAGCTTTTCCGCCAAAGTCCAAGGCTTTGCCTGTGACATTGGAAAAAAAGGGCAAATTGATGCATTGATAAATGCCATCCGGCGGGAGAATTTCTATCCGGATGTGATAGTCCTTAACGCCGCAGCTTTCGGAGGCCCCGAAAGATCGGTGCTAAAACCTTCTCCGGATGAGCTGAGGCAACTGCTGGAAGTCAACGTCCTGGCAAATTATCAATTGGTGCAAGGTTTTATTGAAACTTTGAAAAAAAGCCAGTATCCCCGCATTATAATAATCGGGTCAACCGCCGGGATAAGAGTTGATGATGGCTCCCTTTACGGAGTCACCAAATGGGCATTAAGGTCCTATTCCTATTTTTTGAGGAATGAACTGAAACAGCTTGGAGTCGGAGTCACTTTAATAAATCCGGGGGGAACCTTTACCCAAAAACGCGTTCCCAATGAAAAAATCCCTGCCGACAGGCTTCTTGAAGCCTCAGACGTAGGAAAGCTTGTGGCAGCCATCCTTACCCTCTCCCCCCAGGCAGTTGTTGAAGAATTGAATATCCGCCCTCTTTTAGGCGATACTTATTGAGTACCCTTAACGGTGCTAACTGATCACGCATGTAATATTTACCGATCATACTGGGTAATGCCTACTGATCATGCTTGAATATTACTAATTATATTTATTTATGGAAGCAAATAACCGCTGTTCTCTCATCAGAGAAAAGCGGTTATTTGCATTTAATGTAAGTTTATGATATTAGTCAAGTGTATTCCAAAAACTAAGTTGGGCATACTGCTATGAATGTGCGCTTGCGATATTGTCGACAACCTAACGCCGAGGATTTATTAACGTCCAGTGCCAACCCCCATCACAAAGCACGCCCTTCTCTAAATCTTTTTTTAAATCTTTCTCTAAATCCAACTTTACTTTTATCTTTAAAATATCCTTTTTTCTGCTAAAGCCCTATTTCATGAGGCTTAAATCGTCCACTGGTCGTGTATGATGCCGACAATATACCACTGGTCACTCTTCTTTTCAAATACCAGCCGGAGGCTTCTCCAGTCCATTCCTTCATACTGGGGATCGATACCCGGGAAGTGGTATTCTACGATTATTGAGTTTTTATATACTTCAAAGCTGTTATTTAGTGAGTTTCCATGCCCCAGCGCCTTATTATAGCCTACTTCGTCCGCATTGATAAAGTCCTCATCATATATGAACCTTTTGTGATAGTCCGGGAAAGTGAGTTCTATAGGCTCTCCCGAGCCATCGTAATATCCCCACATGTATACCTTGGATTCGTCCATGCTCTCAATTTCCTCTGCGGTAAACACCAGGTTTTCCTTTACATCCACATATCCATAAGGAGAGAAACGCACTCCTTTGTCAGGATGGATATACTGTGAAAGTTTTTTAAGGTCATAATCCTTAAGGGCGGTCAATACTTCGGTAGCCCTGTCGTCGATAATGCTCTTAATGTACTCTTCGGTGTCCTTTTGAAGCACCTCTCCTTTTTCATTCAAATCGCTTTTTTGTTTGTCATCATCTTTGTTCTGGCCTGTGCCGCTGCCCTGATTCTGTTCGATTTTATCCTCCGTCTTAGGTTTATCTATCACCTTCACATCATCAGTGTCCAGCTGCAGGGTACTGCAAGCAACAAAAGCAAATATTGAAACTGTAAGCACCGGCAGTATCAGAAACTTCTTTTTCATTTTACATTACCTCCATCAATCAGAATTTGTTTCTTTCTACATTTATCATAGCATCCGGTTGTTTCATCCTTAAATCAAACTTGTTTCAAAGTTGTAACTTTTTAAAGGCATGATGCTTATCCCTGCTGCAGGACAGGCAGCCTTACCTTTGCTGCCGTACCCTTTTCAATGCCCGGTTTAAGCTCAATGGAGCCTTTATGCTCCTCGACTATATATTTCACAATAGGAAGGCCCAATCCTGTACCCGTTATGTTTCGGGCATTTTCAGCCCTGTAAAACCGTTCAAACACCTTTTCAGCTTCCTTCTCGGGAATGCCGATTCCCTGGTCGGTTATGGACAGGAGAGCCATTTTTGCATCCCTGTGAAGTTTTACTTCCACTGTGGATGGGGACGGTGAGAACTTAAAAGCATTATCCAGAAGGTTCACGATCACCTGGATCAGCTTTTCCCTGTCTCCCCATATGAAAATATCCGGCTCAATGCCGGAGACTATCCTTATTCCATATTTTTGTGCCCTGAGGGACATTTTTTCTATCGTTTCCTTTACAATAGACGATAGATTCAACCTGCCAAACTGGAAACTTTCCTTATTGGAGTCTATTCTGGACAGGGTCAGAACCTCATCCACCAGTTTTGCCAGACGCCTGGACTCATTGTTCAGATGATATACCGCCTTTTCCATATCAGGATGTCCTTTCACTTCATCCATCAGAAGCTCGGAATAGCCTTTAATGGCGGTCAAAGGGGTTCTGAGCTCATGGGACACGTTGGATACAAACTGTTTTTGCCTTTGTATATAATCCTGAAGCTGAGCGCCCATTGCATTGAAGCTCCGGTAAAGCTGGGCTATTTCGTCGGAACCTTTTATTTTAAGCGGCACAAAGTTCCGGTTGGCATAATTTTCTGCCGCCACTGCCAGCTTGTTTATGGGCTTGGTCACTTTTGCCGCAATATTGGCTATTAAAAAAGTAATCAATATTGTAAATAGGCCTGCCCCGATGAACAGTATATTTATAAACCTGCCGGTGAAATCCCTGAAAAAGGTCAATGGGTATATTATCTCCAAAATTGCGATGGTGTTTTCCTGGACATAAACCGGAGACGCAAAATATATTCTGTTGTCCCTGATGATATAAGCATAATTGCCTTTAGAAGCCGCCTCCAGGATTTTTTTATTCTCATATTCGGTTATGCTGTCCTTCTCATTACTTTTAGAAGATGCCAGAAGGCTGTAGTTTTCATCATATATCCGGATATTGCCCAGAATCAGGCCTAATTTGCTGATTACGCCTGAAGCCGTTTCACTGCTCAAATCTTCAGAGCTGTCATTTTTGATAATGTGCATCTGGGATATATAAATTTCAGCCAGCTTGCTTTGCTCAATGAGCTGCTGTTCTATAGAGCTTATGCTGAGCTGTTTGATTCCTTCCATGACCAAAATGCCTACCAGCAGCAGAGTCAGCATGGTTGCAAGGAGATTGCCTGTTATAAGCCGGGCCTTCAGCTTCATTTTCTATGCACCTCCATAACGGTAGCCAAAGCCATATATGGTTATTATGTGCTTTGGATTGCTGCTGTCGTCTTCAATCTTCTTTCTCAAGCGGGTGATGCAGATATCCACTACCCGGGTGTCTCCCATGAAATCATATCCCCATACCTTCTGCAGGAGCTCCTCCCTGGAAAACACCTTATGAGGGTTTCTGACAAACACTTCAAGAAGTTCATACTCCTTCAATGTGAGCTCGACCAGTTTTCCTCTTTTAAAAACCGTCCTGTTATCCAGGTCCACCATAAGCTCATAGTCTCCCACTTTGTTTTCCTTTGGTTCATCATTCCTCTCAAGGCGTCTTAGCACTGCCTTTATACGGGCGATCAGCTCCCTTGCGTCAAAAGGCTTTGTTATATAATCATCGGCTCCCAGCTCCAGCCCGAGAACCTTGTCTACTATGTCATCCTTTGCAGTGAGCATGATAACCGGTGTCTTGCGCTTATTTGTTATTTCTCTGCACACCTCATGTCCGCTGATATCCGGAAGCATGATATCCAGCAATACCAGGTCGGGATTAAAGCTATCAAACAGCCGCAGCCCGGATTTTCCATCCGGGGCTGTAGCTACCTGAAATTTCTCTCTTTTCAGTATCATTTCAATCAGGTCCAAAATAGCCTGCTCATCATCTATTACAAGAATTTTCGTCACTCGATTTCTCTCCTAACAACAAAATTGCCAGCAAAAATTATATAGAAATTATCTGCAAATAAATATAGTTGCAATTATTTTTTTGATTTCACAAATCCGGATATACTGTCCCAAATGCAAAACCCGATAAAAATTAAAGCAAATATTGTCTTTTGGATATTTACCTGCTCCATTATTTGAGAAGCAGGCATTTTAAGAAGCTCTGCCACTTTTGACAGAAAGCTTCCATTAAATAATGCTGTGTCCTGCATCATACAATATAATAGTATGCAGATACCCAGATTGTATACTGCATTAACTGCTGCCAAGGCTGAGTTCCAGTGCATGGCTATATATTTCCACACCAGAATGCCCAGAGAAACCGCCACAAACATAAGCATCACAGGAATATATATCTGTAGACGTTGAACGTTCAGCAAAGGTTCAATATGGATGGTATCATTTCCGCCCACGCTGTACCATCCAATCATCTGAGGCTTAGTTATCAACAGCGCTGCAAACATCATAGTAAAAAACATAGTGAATATGGTTTCGCCGCGGGATATTTTTCTTTTATCCTTTACTTGCAAATCCATAAGTTCATCTACTGTCCACTTCTTCTTTACATAAGGAAGCTTTCCCTCATTAACTCCAACCCTCTCCAGCACTGCAAAAATCAATGTTACCCAAACTATGCTCTGCATTACTCCCTGAAAAACACCGACAGACATATCAACAGCAACATCGACAAAAGCCTTTGGAAATCCGCTCTCCAACGGTGGATTTATGATACTCCCTATCAAAGCAATGAATGCCAGCACTATGGCAACAAGACCAGTAACCAGCTTTAGAACAGAAATATAGCTGTCATATAGATCGGGACCAACAAGATATTTTTTCTTACCGCTGTATTCTGCTGCAAGGTTGGCAGGATCGCCGAGTTTTTCCAAAACTTCTCTTACGTCTTCTTCTGTGGCATCTTCAGGCAACATATCTGTTATATTTGACTCCAGTTCTCTGGCTATGTCTTCCCGTGCATCCTCAGGCAGATGCCTTGTGGCAGAATACACATAAAGATCAATCATTTTCATTATCCTCATCCTCCATTAATAAGACTTCCAGCTGGTTGGAAAGCGACTTCCACTCACTTTTCAGAAGCTGGTATACCTGTTTTCCTTTTTCACTTAATACATAGAATTTTCGCGGCCTGCTTTCTGTCGTGTCCCATTCGCTACTGAGAAGCTCTTGCTTTTCCAATCGTCTTAACAGCGGATAGAGGGTGCCTGCTTCGATCGCTGCATTTTTCTTCTCCAGCTTCTGTACGAGGGAATATCCATACTCAGGTTTTTGAAGCTGGCTTAATACGGAAAGCACCAGGGTACCCCGTCTAAGCTCTACAATAAGCGAATTAACTAAATCATTTATCGATTCCACGTAATCACCTCGTTTTTAGTATACTGTATGACACACACTATTGTCAATCATACATTATTAAAAAATTTATATTGTTGTATCAAACAAAATGTAGTTCAACAACAACTAAAATCCCAGTAATATTTGTTTCAACTTGCAACTATGCCTGTAAAATGCCAACACATCAAGTTAACTTAAGATAGTGTTCTACAACTGAGATAGAATCACCGCAGAACTGCATCGAAAAGTTGCAGTTTTGTCCAGCTTGTCATATACTATGATATGGACATTTAACAAGAGGCTTAATATCTTTGAAGCAATAAAGATACTGTATCAATATATACTTTGACAGCTTTAGCTTCCTTACGTCTAAGCATTGCGGGGAGGTTGCTTTTTTAAGCTATGGATTGCTTTATATAATGCTATTTAAGTGTCTTTATTGAACTGCAGCCAATAGGTAAATCACTATGGCTGAATGTATTTTACAAAAGAATTTCATGCCTCACCGTGCAGGTTTAATCCGATATGCCGGTATTTGAATTTGCTATACAAGTTCAGAGTTTGAGAGTTGGCATGCTAAATTAAGAACTGCCGATTCGTTTGGGTTTTGGGAGTTGGCATGTGCTCCGCTATACAAGCCATCATCAAGAGCTTCCACTACGTTACCTTTTTACCGGCATAACCGAAGGCTTTAAAGGAAGATCCTTGGCAATGATTGAAGATCAAAGGTGGTAATTTACTTAATGGATAAAAAAGTTGAATTTTCAAATCACGATTTAAAAAAACTTATAGGTCCTCTCATAATTGAACAGGCACTGGCAATTTCGGTAGGCATGATAGACACCATCATGGTTTCCTCCCTGGGAGAGGCCGCAGTTTCAGGTGTATCGTTGGTGGACATGATTAACGTCCTTCTCATCAATATATTTGCAGCTCTGGCAACAGGGGGAGCTGTTGTGGCAAGCCAGTTTATCGGTGCAAGGGATTTGGAAAAGGCGCGCAGGTCTGCAAACCAGCTGTTGACGGTTACTTTTACCATTTCGTTGATAATAATGACAATTGCTCTTTTTTTACGTTCCCGTTTGCTCCTTTTGCTGTTTGGAACCATCGAAGATGATGTCATGAAAAATGCCATGACTTATTTCTTTATAACAGGACTAGCCTACCCGTTCATAGCCATATATAATTCATGCGCCGCGCTTTTTAGGGCTATGGGCAACTCCCGGGTTTCTATGGCCACATCGATGGTTGTAAATATGGTAAATATTGCAGGCAATGCCTTTTGCCTTTTTATCCTGCGTATGGGAGTAGAAGGGGTTGCAATACCCACACTGGTATCCCAGGCTACAGGTTCGGCAATAATGCTGGTGCTCATTTCCAACCCTCACAGGGTGATTTATATAAGGCGGAAAGGCTTCAAGCCTGATTTCAATATCATTCGCAGAATATTGTTCATCGGGATTCCCAGTGGCCTGGAAAACAGCATTTTTCAGTTGGGCCGTCTTCTGGTGGTAAGCATCATCGCATATTTTGGAACAGTGCAGATAGCAGCCAACGCTGTGGCCAACAATCTGGATTCTTTAGGCTGTATTCCGGGACAGGCAATGAGCCTCGCGATGATAACTGTAATCGGTCAATGTGTCGGTGCTCGTGACTACAAACAAGCACGATATTACACCAAAAAGCTAATTAAAATAGCCTATGCCGTAACAGCAGGGATGAATGCCATAATACTTATATCTATGCCTTTGATATTGCGCATATATAATCTGTCCGATGAAACCTTGCGTCTTGCTGCGATATTGGTATTAATTCATAACGGATGCGCAATACTGCTCTGGCCTTCATCCTTTACACTGCCCAATGCGCTCCGGGCGGCCAATGATGTGAAATATACCATGTTCGTATCCATAGGCTCCATGTTTTTATTCCGGGTGGTTTTCAGCTATATTTTAGGAATAGGCCTGGGATGGGGAGCCATAGGTGTCTGGGTGTCTATGGTCATGGACTGGATAAGCCGCTTCTGCTTTTTCGTCTTCCGCTTCCGCTCAGGAAAATGGGAAACAAAATATATACCTGTTTCGTCAGACAATGTGGAATTAAGCGCATAAGAAATGAGCAAGCTTTGATTAAATATATGTGATTTTAATACTTTGTACGAATTGCACCCTAACCTTTATCAGGGTATTTATAAAAAACTAGCATGTTGTAAAATAGCATCAGTAACTCTATGTAAATTTTATACCTTATGCAAATTTAATGCAGCATAATGTTCTAAGCAGATTTATATAATCAATATCCTGAAAGTGATGAAAACAGCAACGATAAAGAAAGCCGCTTTTATGCTCTTTATCCATAGGAGCATAAGCGGCATTTCTTTTAAATTGGTTTGCTCTACCCTATTTTTCAGTGCAAACCTGAAAAATAAAAAATTTAAGATAAAAAGACTCATCAGCCGCCCAAAGAATAGGATGGTCGGGAGCTTGCGTCCGGTACTCAACCTGCCTCAAGCGCTTTCTGGCATCCTTTGCGGCAAGGGCAATGGTTTTTTCAAACAGCTCCCGGGTCATAAAATGGGAGCAGGAACATGTCACCAGAAAACCCCCGTCCCTTACCAGCTTCATCCCCCGCAAATTTATCTCCTTATATCCTTTAGCCGCTTTCTTTACTGATTCTCTGGACTTGGTGAAAGCAGGCGGATCCAGTATGACCACATCAAATTGCTCACCTTTTTCTTCAAGCTGCGGCAGTAAATCAAAAACATCTGCAGCCTGGAAGCGTACTGTTCCCTCCAGGCCGTTTAATCTCGCGTTTTCTTCTGCTTCCGCTATGGCCAGCTCCGATGCATCCACACCCAAGACAGAAGCTGCCCCGGCAGCTCCTGCATTCAAAGCAAAAGAACCGGTATGGGTAAAGCAGTCCAATACTTTTGCTCCCTTGCACAGAGGTCTTATCGCAGCACGGTTGAGCTTTTGATCCAGAAAAAAGCCGGTTTTTTGGCCTTTTTCAACATCCACATAGTATTTGACACCGTTTTCCACAATCTGAACCTTGGTATCGAAAGGGTCGCCAATGAAGCCTTTTACTGGCTCCATGCCTTCTAAAGCCCGCACTTTTGCATCACTGCGTTCATAAACTCCCCGTATCGGCATTCCTTCCTCAGCAAGGATTTTTTTCAATGCCTCCACAATTTTCAATTTAAACCGGTCGATCCCCAGAGCAAGGGACTGAACCACCAGAACGTCGGAATATTTGTCCACTACCATTCCGGGTAGAAAATCGGCTTCTCCGAATATAAGGCGGCAACTGGACATATCTATGGTGCGCTTTCTGTATTCCACACAGTCTCTGACCCTCTGCTCTATAAAAGCGTCATCGATGACCTGTCCTTCCTTGCGGCTCATCATCCTGACCGTTATTTTGGAATTGGTGTTTATGAATCCTGTTCCCAAAGGATAACCGTTAAAGGCCTCAACCTTTACCAAATCACCATTGGTAAAGTTCCCATCTATCCTGCCAATTTCATTATCATAGATCCAGGCTCCCCCGGCACTCAAAGTCCTTCCTTCACCTTTTTTCAAAATCACTGTCGCCATACTGTTTTCTGTCTCCTTACGCATGCAAATCTTTTAATACAATTATCTTTCATAATTCCTTTCCTTATACGATTTTAAACTACATAACATAAAACATCAAGGAAGATTAAAAAGCCATCCCGGATTCATCACAACATCGAAAATCTTCCGGAATGGCTTTTATGCTCTATCTGATAATTTCTCGATACCTTACTTAATTTGTTGTGCCAGCTATTTGAGACAGTGTTGTTGAGAGTTAATAGAGATAGTTTGCGAAGTGAAAGATAAGACAAATCACATGAATTTAAGTCGACTGATTTGCCCCGCAACAAACATACCAGCTCTTCAACTCGGAACTATACTATTGAAAATGCCAGCTCAATTAGTCAAATTTACTGCCTCAGTCTTCATCTGTACAGCGATATAAAGCGCATGAGGTTATCCATGGTAAGGGCGAGGTCACTTTTACTGCGTAGCTTTGCTTCACTGAACGGAATTGCCACGCGGTTTATGCTGAAAATAGCGCTTACACCTTCATCGTATACACCTTCAATGTCATCACCGATATCCCCCACGATAGCTATCAAAGGAACTCCCTTTTTCTTAGTCCGTCGGGCCACACCGATAACCACCTTGCCGCCAAGCGACTGGGAATCGATTTTGCCTTCACCGCTGAAAACCAAATCAGCTCCATCCAGAAGCTCATTGAAGTGTACGGCATCCAGCACGGTTTCAATGCCCATCTGCAGCTTGCTGCCAAAAAAGGCTGCCATACCGCCTCCCATACCTCCTGCAGCTCCTGCGCCTTTAAGATTGATGATGTCTCTGCCTAAATCTTTTTTAACTATTTCAGCCATATGGGCAAGGTTTTGGTCAAGGATGCGCACCATGGCCTCATCGGCACCCTTTTGCGGAGCAAACACAGCAGCAGCGCCCCGTGGGCCGCAAAGAGGATTATCTATATCACACATGGTAATCATCTCCACCCCTTTGAGGTCAGGGTCTAAGCCACTGGTGTCAATAGATGCAATTTCGGACAGAGATTCACCCACAGGTATAAAGGATTCGCCCTTTGCATTGATAAACCGTACACCCAGGGCTGCTGCCGCTCCGGTACCTCCGTCATTAGTGGCGCTGCCTCCCAGTCCTATTATAATCTTCCTGCATCCTGAAGCGACGGCATGACTGATAAGCTGGCCGACACCGTATGTTGTGGTTTTTTCTGCATGCTTGTTCTCACCCACCAAGGGAAGGCCTGCAGCCGCCGCCATCTCCACCACGGCGGTATTATCCGGCAAAATCCCATAGAAACTCTGTATATCTTCAAAATAAGGACCTTTTACGGTAAGATGCACCTTTTTTCCTCCAACCGCCGCCAGGAAAGAATCCACCGTGCCTTCCCCACCGTCGGCGACCGGGATGCTGATCACCTCGGTCTTAGGATAGTAGGTATGAATAGCTTTTTTCATTATTTCGCAGATTTCACTGGATGACATGGTTCCTTTAAAGGAATCCGGAATGAGCAGTATCTTTTTCATAACATTCTCCTTATTTTTGCCGCAGTTATAATGTATTTACGCCACATATTTTACCACAAATTTAAAAGCACTGGGGCAGTAATTGCTTACCGCCCCAGGAATATTACAAATGCATAGCCTTATCTAAATATCATATAGAGAATTAACACTCCTACCATTGAAGCCAGACCCTCCACCAGAGTTATCATTGTCTGGGTCTTGTAACCCTGTTCCGGTTTCATTGCTCCAAAGTTGGTAACAACCCAGAAGTATGAATCATTAGCGTGGGAGACAGTCATCGCTCCTGCACCAATAGCCATAACTGTGAGGACACTCATCACAGGGGATTCCAGCCCCATAAGTCCCATAAGGGGTGCCATAATACCGGCTGTGGTCGTGAGAGC
>ENA-OWPA01000830-OWPA01000830.1-bioreactor-metagenome-genome-assembly--contig:-NODE-830-length-30145-cov-4.012272_pt1 | contig 30145 bp, 26 predicted proteins | sample MGYA00238139_ERZ651803 | MGnify/ENA primary metagenome ERZ651803 (study PRJEB26909, sample SAMN07631231) | bioreactor metagenome | isolation source: Switchgrass digestor | place: USA: Dartmouth... | reverse complement strand
TCATCAAAGTATTTATTTTCTGTTCTCACCAATGTAAAGATTGTATCCAATGCTTCCTTGAAATTTCCCTGTTCTATAAGTCCTCCGATGCAAGGATAAAGCTCTTCTAATGATTTTAAAATATTTTGGTTACATCGCGCTTCAGGCACCTTGTTTTCAAAATATTTCTGAATAAACACCAGGCTGCGGTTCACAAAGTTGCCATAAGCACCCAAAAGCTCTCCATTATGGCTGTTGATGAACTCCCTCCAGGTAAAGTCGGTATCCCTTTTTTCCGGGCCGTTGCTGATCAGGAAATAGCGGATGGAGTCAGGATTGTATCGTTCAATGATATCCTTTGTCCAAATTGCCCAGTTTCCGCTGGTGGAAATCTTTCTGCCTTCAAGGGTCAGATACTCGCTGGATATAATATCATCGGGAAGCTTCAACCTGACATCGGTACAGCCTAAGAGCAGTGATGGGAGGATAATTGTATGGAAAGGTATGTTATCCTTGCCATGTACATAATACTGCCTTGAGCTGTTCCAGAACTCATAGAAATCAATACCTTGCTGTTGGCATAGCATATAGCAGTCGGAGAGGTATCCCAGGACATTTTCCGCCCAAATGTATATTTTCTTATCTTCAAACCCGTCTTTCGGGACATCAATGCCCCAGTCGAGATCCCGGGTCAGGCTTCGGTCACGCAGCCCTTCATGGATATATCTCTTTGACATCTCATATGCGTTTTTTCTCCAGTCGCTGTGACTCTCAATATACCTTTCCAGTTGCTCTTTCATACGGGTGACGGCCAGATAAAGATGATTGGTAGGCCGGAATTCAGGAGGTTTTCCGCATATACTGCATTCCGCCTCAATAAGATTTTCGGGCTCCAGTACACTTCCGCACGCTTCGCACTGATCACCCCTTGCGAACTCACCACAGTGAGGGCATATACCTTTTACAAAGCGATCGGGTAAAAATTGCTTGCATTGGTTGCAATATGCCTGCAGAGAGTTTTTTTCATATACATATCCTCCGTCATAAAGCTTTTTGTGAAAGTCTTTAACAAAGTTCTTATGTTCACTGCTGGAGGTTTTCCCATACAGGTCATAGGAGAAGCCAAGGCGATTAAAACAGTAGACGAACTCGTTGTGGTAGTAATCGCTTATCTCCTCAGGAGTTTTGTTTTCCTGCCTGGCTCTGATTGCGACCGGTGTACCGTGACAATCGCTACCCGAAACCAGGAATACTGTATCACCTTTTGATCTGTAATACCTTGCCAGCACATCTCCCGGCAATAATGATGCTATATGTCCGATATGCAAAGAACCGTTTGCATAAGGCCAAGCGTTTCCAATTATCACATTCATGATCACACCTCGTTTCATAATAATTAATGTTATTAAAATCATAAAAACATCACTAATAAAGGATATAGGCAAGCAAATCGCAAAGGACTGGGCTATTATCAAGGAAGATACATTCCGTGTTACAGAAACTCTGTTTGAAGAACAACAATCCTTTACCTTGATAACTGGCACTGCATCAGTAAAGTCTGACGCATTAATCCAAGGCACATTGTTATTTCAATAAAAAAGCTCTCACCTCCAGGACAAATATCCTGGGGACGAGAGCATGACACTTCGTGGTACCACCCCGGTTCATTGATGCTTCGCAGCACCAACCTCAGTAAGAACTTGTGTAAAGAGACACATTTCTCTTTCTGTAAATGTATCTTACACGCCATTCTCCGGCTCTGTAACGGGAGCACCCGTCGCAGCCTGGCAAGGTGAGGGGACATATCCCTCTCAAGCAAGAAGTGTTCTTCTTATGTTGAGGAATGTCCAACCTGTTCGGTGCGAAAGCTCTGAGACCATCTTCGGTTATCTATTCTTTGCTCCTTTTCAGCTTCCTGGAGCTCTCTGTGAAAGACATCGATAACTTACTCTTCTCTTCATCGCATTTCCGGTTTTATTTACTTAAAATCAAGTCATAATCTATCATAAGCAGATTATGGCAATTAGTCCGGTTTTATTAGTATGCTTAACCTGAATGAAACTTCCTGTAAGTTATATATATCTTAATACTTGTTACGCTTTCAGTCAATAGCATGATAATGGCTTTTAACAGGTACATTCAGCCAGTTGGATTTTTAAGATAAGCAAGTATTTTTATTTGGAAGCAAAAATAAAACTCCAATCACAATATTGAGTTATACATAGAAATGTCCATTTGCACAGAGTATCAAGGAACTGATGTTAAACATTGATATAAAGGTTAAAGTATTATAAAATTATAACCATCAAAAATTTACCCAAGTCTGAAGGTTAAACTTAAACTGTGTGATGAAAAAGTCAATCCATAGGGTTGAATATTACATCAAAGCTAGATAATGAGCTTTCTGCCATGCAGTCGGGCTTGATACGTTTAATGAAGCAAAAATTTGATGGAATCGCTGAGACAGAAACACAGATATTCAGCCTGATTCATGGGGAGCTTGCGCCACCACATGTTTTTATACTTGAGAATGGCGAAATCGGGCTTATCGATATCGAGGGTATCATATTTTTTGACATTGAATACAACTGGGCGGTAATTAACTTTATATATGGGGATGCAATACCTTTACCTAAGTCTGTTAATACCGGGAAATTTGAGTTTTATAAACTGTGCTGGAAAATCGGGCATGTTTCGGCAGCCGTCGATTATCTTGTACATGCAGACAGTAATGATAAATGATTTAGAAATACTTATGAAAGCAATTTGCGTGATTTAAAGAGTTCTATAGTTAAAAAATTATTTCATTATTAAGCAAACCATGTAAAATATAAATTATCAATTATCAATTATCGTTCTTCATACTTTATTTAAACAACTAAAGGTTACAAATATGTATGATTATGGGGAAAAAGGTGAGATGCAAAATGTACACAGTAGGATTCATGTTTCATCAATGCAAGTATGTAAATGGAATAAAGTCGGTTTTGCAGGATTTTTCATGGTGGTTTGATCTTGTTATAAATATTGCATGCAAGGCAGACACTTTTGAAATTCGTTGCTGGCCGGGTGAATCAGAAGCTATCGCCACCGGACGGCGATTCGGCAAGCAATTGAAAAATTTTGAGACAAACGAGTTGGTATTCAAAGGTCCTATATCCGAAGCGTTCCTGAAACATATATGCGAAGATGGATTTGATGACGATGGAGCGTTAAAATGGTTTACTTTGAACTTTTACAAAGGGGAAGAACTCATCTTTCACTCTGGGCATTACGGCACAGAACCGTATATTTTTTTGAAAACAGAAGAAGAGGTTCAAAGATTGGAGGAGTGGAGCAAGAAATACCCGGTAATCAGCCGAGTAGATATATATAGTTAAGCATTAAGAATTATACAATACTTTATATAAAGATTATACTGAATTAAAATGACTGCACTGATTTTTGATTTCCAATGTATGGTTGCATTTAGTATATAAAATTTCGTTTTATAATATTGTTATATAATGTAAACATGGTAAAGGAGATATAGGGTAATGGGGGATATTTTTCAGAAAGCAAAGGAATTTATATATCGTAATGCAAGGCCGCTGGATTTTGCACGGTGGCAATATCATTTTGAAGATGGCAGTAAAGAGGCTGTTCTAAATGCTTTGTCATAATATCAGAACGAAGATGGGGGTTTTGGACATGCCCTTGAGCCTGACTCATGGAATCCGAACTCAGCACCTATTCAAACCTGGGTTGCAACTGAAATATTGCGTGAAATTAACTTCACTGACAACTCCCATCCGGTTATCAAAGGTATTTTAGATTATCTTGCAAGTGGTAAGGATTTTGATGGATGTTTCTGGAATAACATCATTGAAAGCAATGACAATTTTCCCCATGCGCCATGGTGGGATACGAAAAGTGTCAGCACCAGTCATGATAGCTATAATCCTGCAGCTTGTCTTGCGGGTTTCATCATTAAGTATGCAGATAAGCAGAGTGAGCTCTATAGTCTTGGCTGTCGTATAGCCAGAGAGGCCGTAAATAAATATATTAGTCAAGGATTTCTTGATGACATGCATACGGTGTCATGTTATATCCGCCTTATGCAATATGTTGAAGAAGCGGGAGTTACTGATGTTTTTGATATTGATGTTTTGAAAAACAAATTAAAAAAGCAGGTTACATACAGCATTACCCGGAACACTGACGAGTGGGAGACATCATATGTTTGTAAACCCTCACAGTTTTTCAACAGCAGAGAAAGCATATTTTACATAGACAATAAGGAAATTGCTGATTTCGAGTGCGAATTCATAATAAGAACACAACTGGACGACGGTTCATGGAACATCACATGGAAATGGGCTGATTATCCGGAAGAGTGGGCGATAAGCAAAACTTGGTGGAAATCCAATAACATAATTACATATATGCTTTATTTAAAAGGTTTTGATAAAATATGTGTATCTGAGCTTTAGTGAGTAAAACTATTTGCACTCCTCCATAAAGATAGCTATAAGGACCTTTGCCAAATTTATAAAGTTTAGAAGAAATACAGCGCAGACACTTAATTTTTGGTATAATAGTCAAAGGCCTAGGTCTCCTTTTTTGGAGTATTAAGGGTTTGTGGTTAGACTATTATACTTCAAGGGGCCCGGGGCTTTCAATTTTTATTTAGCTTAACAGACCGAAAAAATTACTGAGGAGTGCATATATGGTAGGAATGCAATACAGAATTAATTTACCAAGTGATTATGACATGCAAATAATAAGAAAAAGAGTTGCAGAGAATGGAAATAAGACGGATGGTTTTCAAGGATTATTTTTTAAATGCTATTTAATTCAGGAAAGAAGTACGGACAGTTTTGAAAATGTCTATTCACCATTGTATATTTGGAATGACACTAAAGGAATGAATAAGTTTTTATTCGAAGGCTATTATGATAATATTATAAAGTCTTTCGGCTGGCAGGATGTAAATATTGGGATACCACTTTTAATAGATCTTAAAGACAATTTTATGGATTCGAAATATGTTTTAGAAGAAAAAAATGACATTACTCCCCAATTGTCTTTGTCAGCTTTTCAAGAAAGCATTTCAAAGCCTAATGAAAGCGATAATGGATATGCTGGGCGAGTATGCATATATAATCCGGATAAATGGAAATACAGTCAGTTCTATTTTTATGAGGATCGCCCAGAAAGAAAATGCAAAAATAACATCTATCAGATTTTACATATATCTAAAGGTGTATAGATAGAACGATATGAAAGTGTCGTTCTGTTGATTTGTTGATATGCAATACAGCAGATTAAATTCAAGCCATAAATTACACTGAGTGAATATGTTATAATTACTTGGAATATATAGGGATTTGGGAGGGCGCGAAACAATGATGTCCTCAATGCGTTTAAGATAAGCTGGCAGTAAAAAGGCAGAATCTATCCATGATGATAGGCTTTTTTGTTGTGCTTATTTATACGATAAATAGCACAGGCATTTTCAAAGCAGGTGCATGGAATTTTTACAGATCAACCAACCACTTAGACCGCGAAGGAATCTCCTGCTAATGGATGAGCCAAGCAATTTCCTTGACCTGTCAAGCTTAGAGATTTTGGAAATGCTAATGAAGGAATACGCTGGGACAATTGCGTTTATAACCCATGACAAACGGTTGCTTGATAATGTGGCTGATGTCATATATGAAATCAAAGATAAGAGATTACAACAGATTCGATAAACGTACGACATACTGTAGATTTAAGCAGGAGCTGGTCGGTAAAAACAGATTGATGATTTGCTGGCTTTAAATGGTGATTAAAGTAATTTCATCATAGAATTTGTTTATTTTCAAATAATAGATTATATAAAACCAATTCAAAAGGAGAGAAAATATGAAATTCTATGATTTTACGGCTAAAAACATCTTTGGTGAAGATGTGAGCATGGAAGAGTATAGGAATAAAGTAGTTTTAATAGTGAATACGGCAAGCAAATGTGGGTATACACCCCAATATAAAGACCTGGAGCAACTATATAGAGAATATAAAGATAAGGGTCTGGAAATCTTAGGATTCCCCTGTAATCAGTTTGATAATCAGGAACCTGGCACGAATGAAGAAGTATATCAATTTTGCCAACAGAACTATGGAGTTACCTTTACTATGTTTGAAAAAATAGACGTGAACGGAGATAATGCCCATCCAATATACAAATTTTTGACCAGTCAACCAGGTAATTTGGGCGGTGAAATAAAATGGAATTTCACGAAATTTTTAACAGACAAAGAAGGAAATGTTGTCAAGAGATATGAGTCGGCTGTATTGCCTTCAGAGATAAAGGATGATATTAATAGGCTGCTTAATAGCAATTAACGTACGCACAGTCATAAGTCCTGAGGTACTTATATGGCGCACGGGATTTGAAGTGAAACGTATGTAAAACCAATTTGTTGTACTAATGGTGCTACATTATTTCGGTAGCACCACTAGTGCAACGAGTTAATTTTCCGAGCCTCAACTCTCAATCTGCCATTATCGAAGGCAATACAATTTCTGCTCTAAATCCTTTTCCGACATCGCTATATAAAATCAAACGTCCTTTATGAGCCCTGGCGATTCTTGCAACCATTGGCAAGCCCAACCCGTGGCCATTTTTGCGGCGATGTTTTCTTTTGGATGAAAAGGGTAACTCCACTAAATCAGGAAGCTCATTTTGAGATATTCCTTTTCCATTATCAGCCACGATAAAGCTACAGGTATTATTACCCTCATTAAAAGCTGTTATCAGTTGTATGACGCATCCGTCAGGGTTATGGTTTATGCTGTTTTGTATCAGGTTATTGATTGCACGTGTCAACAGCCGCTCATCTCCCTTCACTTGAGCGTTTTCATCCAAAACCTCTATTTCCAGGATAAAGCATTCATCCAGGCCATTATTTAAAAATTCGGACACTATTTGTCTGGCCAATGCTGATAATCGAATCGGCTTTTTATCAAGAGGCTGCATTTCATATTCCAGCATCGAAACAAGGTTTAAGTCATTAACAAGAGCTCTCAGTTTTTCTGCCTGCTGCCGTATGATAGTTGCATGCTTCCTTTGTTCTGCGGGAACAACGCTATTTTCCTCCAGATCGCTGGCATAGCCAAGTATCATGGAGAGGGGGGTACGGATATCGTGGGAGATACCCGCAATCCAGTTGGAACGGGCTTCATCCCTTTTCTTTAAACTGTCGTTTTTTTGTTGTAACAAAGTTGACGCCCGGTTCACACTTTGCGCAAGATTGGACAAAACTCCTTTTGGTTCAATATAAACACTTCTGTCCTCAACAAGGTCTTGTATGCCTTGGGTCAATGGACGGATGGATCGAACCAGTCCGGAACCGATGATGAGCGACAAAAGTAATGCCAGTGCAATATTTCCAGCAAGTAAATAAGCTATTTTCAGCGGAAAGGAAGAAACCCAGCTTGGTGGTAAGTTATACATATACTTTGCCAAGCTGCCTTTGGGGTATCCAATGACTACCAATCCGTCACTGTGTTCCCAAACAAAAACGGGATAGTCCATCAAGTAGTTTTTGGTAAATTTGGATACATCTGTTAAAGAGTATGTTTTAGGGAGCTCATCGGGAAGCATGTAATTCCATACTACACGTCCATCATCGTCAATCAGCATTGCCCATGCGCGATTTTGCTCAAGTAATTCTTCCGCGGAGGAATCCAGAGAATAGGTATTTGAAGATGAGTGCAATCCATCAGCTATGTTTTGAACAACAAAACCTGGAGATTGGCCTTTATTCATACCGTTGAATACCCAGATGCCAAGCAGAATAAAATTGAAAACCACCAAAAGTATGGAAATCAATATGGTTGCATTAACAAAGCGCTTTAAAATTCGTACCGTGCTTTCTATATTTACCCCTCCTTGAAAACCAACTTGTAGCCTAATCCCCTGATGGTCAGTAAATATTCCGGGGTGGATGGATTATCCTCTATCTTTTCACGGATACGGCGTATATGCACCATGAGCGTGTTTTCGTACCCATAATAATCATCATTCCACGCAGCCTGACAAAGGGCATCGCTGGTTACAATCCTGTTCCGGTTCTCATAAAGCTTAAGGAGCAATGCATGTTCCTTTGCTGTCAAAGAATATTCCGTGTCGCCATTCCTAACAATACCGCCTTCAAGATCGATAATACGTTTCCCTAATTGGAAGAGAGGGAGTCGTTCTTTCTTCGGTGATGAATAAACCCGTCGGAGAATTGCCATAAGCCGGAGAATCAGTTCCCGTGGTAAAAACGGTTTTACAATGTAGTCATCGGCACCAAGCCCAAGCCCCAATATACGGTCTTCATCCTCACCTCTTGCTGACAAAAAAAGCACAGGCATATCTGATATTTGACGCAAGGATGACAAAAGGGAAAAACCATCCCCGTCGGGCAACATAACGTCCAAAATAGCAATATCAGGTTTTATAGACATGCATACCGCCAATGCCTCACTACAGTTGGAGGCATGAAATATGCGTGCAAATCCTTCCTTACGTAAGAAACCATCTATCATATTCCTTATTTCAGGCTCATCATCCACAATGAGAAGCTTTTTGTTCTTTATTTCGTCCATGTAAAATCACCCGCTATAATTATACTACTTTTTATTTTAATTTCACGCGAATAGCATTCATTTTTGTACGATTTAAGGTTGTCGTAAGGTTATTGTCAGTTTTAAGAAAGGTTGCCCTGTTATGCTTTAACCAAGAACGCTACTTAAACAGACAGGAGGATATGAAATGAATCAAATTATTTCTACACATAATCTTTCAAAACGATATGATGATACCTATAGAGTGATAAATTTAAATTTATCAGTCTGTGAAGGAGATATTTATGGCTTTCTTGGGCCTAACGGGGCAGGAAAATCCACTACGTTAAAAATGATATTGGGACTAACCAAGCCTACCGATGGCAAGGTAACAGTCTTTGGAAAGGATTTGGAGGCAAACCGTCATTTCATTTTAAGCCAAACCGGATCTCTCATTGAGTCCCCATCTTACTATGGGCATCTCACAGGGCTGGAAAACTTACGGGTTGTTCAGAAATTGAGGGATGTGCCGGATAAAAATGTAGAGGAAGTACTGAAAATTGTCCGTTTGCATAAGCAAAAAGATAAAAAAGTAGAGCATTACTCCCTGGGTATGAAACAGCGCTTGGGGATTGCCATGGCGCTCTTGTCTTTTCCAAAGCTTTTGATTTTGGATGAACCTACAAATGGTCTTGATCCTGCCGGTATCGAGGAAATCCGGGAATTGATTAAATCTTTGCCCCAGCGTTATGAGATGACAGTGCTGATTTCAAGTCACTTACTTTCAGAAATAGAGCAGATAGCAACCTCGGTAGGCATTATCAGTGATGGAGTGATGGTATTTCAAGGAAGTATGGAATCTTTAAAAAGAAAAAGCAATTCAACTATTACGATAAAGACTCGGAATAATAAGTTGGCACAGGAACTGCTTTTTCAAAAAGGATACTCGCCCACACTGCATGGAGATTTTTTGGTCTTTGAAAACCTTACGGATGAGAAGATAGCGCAGGCAAACAGAAGCTTGGTTGCAAGCAATATTGATGTACTGCGAATTGAAGAGCATAAGAAGAATCTGGAGAGCATCTTTTTGGATATCACAGGGAAGGAGCGTAGTTTGTAATGAGAGCTATTAGCCTTGAACTGTATAAATTGCGTCATAAGCGCCTGCTTTTGATGATAACGTTATTTATGCTTGTAGAAATCGCCTGGGCGTTCATGGCAGCCAGTATGTCCATTTCCCGCAACCCGAATAGTGCGGAGTGGGAAGTGCTGATTGCAATGTTGTCCTCTATGAACGGCCTGTTTTTACCTATTCTTACCGCAATATGCGTATCCCGCATCTGTGACATGGAGCATAAAGGAAATACATGGAAGCTTTTGCTTACTTTTTCAGTAAAGCGGAGTACGCTTTATGCGGCAAAGTATATTTCCGCATCCATCATCATGTTGGCAGCATGCTTACTGCAAGTGCTTGCCATCACAGTGTTTGGATTTATCAATGGTTTTAAACAGCCTGTACCATTGATTCTGATGATACGATTCCTTACTGGAACGGTTTTAGCCAATATGGTAATTATTGCACTGCAACAATGGGTATCGATGGCAGTTAAAAATCAGGCTTTTGCACTGTCTCTTGGGATGATTGGGGGATTCATCGGACTGGCGGCTGATCTGTTTCCGGCAGGAGTACGGAGAGTCTTTGTGTGGTCTTATTACACAGGTTTAAGTCCCATTACACAAAGCTATGCAAATGAAAAAATTCAGTTTATTGTACGAGATATGAGTTCATTACTGCCTGGGATTGTGGTGCTGATCGCGGCCGGTATTGCTATTTATCTGGCTGGATGCGTTCATGTATCAAGGCAGGAGGTATAAGGAGGGTTTGATTATGTTAAGAAGATGTATTTCTGCTGAATGGATGAAATTGCGCCATTCGCGAATATGGATGATACTGATGATTCTGCCAGTCATTAGCGTATTGATTGGTAGTGCCAACTTTTATATGAACCAAGGTGTATTAAAAAAAGAGTGGTACAGCCTATGGTCTCAAGTTGGCTTATTTTACGGGGAATTCTTTTTTCCCATTCTCATTGCTATTTGCTGCGCGTACATGTGGAGGTTGGAACATAATAATAAAAACTGGAATATGATTATGACCGCACCAGTTTCCGCAACCAATATTTTTCTGGCTAAATTGATAGTAGTTGGTGTGCTGATGTTTTTTGTACAGTTATTCTTTCTTGCATTGTATTTTATAGGGGGAAAGCTGGCAGGCATAACCTCTGACCTTCCTGTGGAGCTGACCGGATGGCTTCTTCGAGGCTGGATAGCCGCCATTACAATTAGCACCATGCAACTAGCCCTGTCAATGCGTATCCGCAGTTTCGCTGCTCCTATTGGTATTGCCTTGTGTGCTGTTTTCATTGGTCTTGGCATGTACATTACACATTTGGGGCTGTTTTTTCCCCATTCTTTATTGACCATGGGAATGGGAGTGCTCAGCCAAACAAGCCTTTCTGCAGGGGAAAGTATTTTGTTTGCAATAATAAATATGTTCTACATTGCTGTTATTAGTACAGGGGCTATATATAGGATGCGCAAGTCGGATGTAGCGGCTTAAACGCAAAGGAATATTTTCATGAAAACTACAACAAGCTATATTTATGAAATACAAGAAACAATGTTTACAGTATAAAAGTAGAGGTTGAAATTATCAATTTCTAAAACCCAATACATTGATAAAATTTTGACAATCCCGAATAATTATGTTATATTCATGCAAGATGATTTTTGTAATTATTATGCAATGATCGGAGGAATTAACATGGGTAAACTACAAGGCAAAGTTGCGATTGTAACAGGTGCAACTGCAGGTATCGGTCTAGGTATAGTCGAGGTTTATGCAGAAGAGGGAGCAAAGGTGGTATTCTGTGGCCGCCGCGAAGAACTGGGAAGTTCAATCGAAGCTGATTTGCGTGCAAAAGGTCATGATGTAAACTTTGTAAAAGCAGACATGTTAAGGGAAATCGGTACAGTCGCTGCTTTCCTTGCTAGCGAAGAGGCGTCTTATATTTGTGGCACATCAATTGTAGTTGATGGTGGCATGACAGCTTGAGCCTAACAACAAAAACACAATAGCTGCCTTTTACATGGGGCAGCTGTTTTTTTATGCTGTAGTTCAGTTGTATCATCTATTCGAGAAAGGTATTATGAGGAAAAACCTTTTATATATCAATGATTTAAAAAGTATATATGGATTAAAAACCTTACCAGAGAATAAAAAGCTAAAGCTGAAGTTAAAAACAATGGTCTGTACGAAGAATGGCTCTATAATAAATGTCGTGATTGTTAAAAACTATTCTGACATTCATTATAAGGCCTATTTTTATGCGGACAGAGTTTAATTATAAAACCAATTTTATTGATATAAATCAAAGATTATTTATATTGATAACCTATAACTCTGAAATTATAATAATAAATGACTTGGAGAAATCAGCCTTGTACTTGGTTTTGCTAAGAATGCGAATATTCGTTATTCTATGATGGTATGCTTGTCAGACAGCAATAGAGATGTTCCGCAAATAACACAAAGATGAAATTGGATAGCTGAAAAATTTACCTATAAAAAACTGCTAACAATCTGCAGAAGTCATGGAAGGGTTGATAAAGTGAAAGCAAAAACTATTACCAGTTCCAGTAAATTACCAGCCAATATGAAAGAAAGAAGAAGTCATAGAAGCCGTTTTTTGCATAATATTATTAAATACCGTTGGCAATATTCTATGATTCTTCCAGGCATCATAATGATAATATTGTTTAACTACATGCCGATGGTAGGACTTCAGATAGCTTTTAAATCATATACCGTGGGCAATACTATCTGGAATGCTCCATGGGTTGGATTCAAAAATTTCTGGTTTCTGACTGATTCGGAATTTTGGCGCATTGTAGGAAATACATTATCTATTACTGTACTCAGATTTATCACTTCACTTCCGGCACCTATAATATTAGCATTGCTTATATCTGAGGTGAAACGTGAATGGTTTAAGCGTACTGTTCAAACAGTCAGTTATCTTCCTCATTTTGTATCATGGATAGTTGTTGCGTATATTATTGATGCATTTTTATCACCTAATGGAGGAATCGTCAATCAGATAATTCAATTCTTTGGTAAAGATCCAATATTTTTCATGGGTGAAATCGAGTGGTTTAGACCGATAGTGGTAATTAGTGCAATTTGGAAAGAAACCGGATGGAACAGCATAATATATCTTGCGGCAATTGCCTCTATTAACCCGGAATTGTATGAATCTGCAAAAATAGAGGGAGCTGGTAAGCTGGCGCAGCTTCGGTATATTACTCTTCCTTGTTTGATACCTACGATAATGCTGCTTTTCACCCTCTCCATACCGAGCATTTTATCCGCCGGAACGGATCAGATTTATCCGCTTATGAATAATGCAAATCTTGAAGTATCCATGGTTCTTGATACTTATATATTGATAAACGGTTTGCAGCAAGGCTATTATAGCATGGCATCAGCTGTGGGATTGTTGTCTTCTACAATTGGACTGATATTGGTGTTATGTTCCAATAAACTCGCCAAAATCATTAGCGGCGAAGGCTTATGGTAGAAAAGGGGGAGTGAAGAATGGCGAAGCGTTCAAATAGCATAAAGATGAGTATGGGAGAAAAGATTTTCCAGACATTTAACACACTCTTATTGACTCTCCTGGGTATTTCGACTCTGTACCCGATGATTTACATATTAGTAGTTTCACTTAATGAAGGACAGGATTCCATGAAGGGGGGGCTATTTCTCTGGCCTCGAGTATTCACACTTTTTAACTATCAATTTGTGTTAGGCAATGGGTTAATACAAAATGCGTATATGATTACAATAGGTCGCACCGTATTGGGGACGATACTAGGAATTGCTTTAACCGCATTTGTTGCATACGGTCTTTCTTTTAGGAATCTTCCATATAAAAAGTTCATACTGTTTTTAATGCTGATACCAATGCTTTTTAACGGTGGTCTCATACCATATTATTTACAACTCAATAGACTAAAACTCATTAACACTTTTTGGGTTTATGTAATTCCAGGTCTTTTTAATATTTGGAACATGTTTGTAATGCGCAGATTTTTTATGGACATTCCTGAAAGCCTCAGAGAATCGGCAATTATTGATGGCGCAAATGAAGTTGTTGTACTGTTTAGAATAATTCTTCCCCTTTCCTTGCCAATGCTTGCAGCATTAAGCCTGTTTACGGCAGTGGGTCATTGGAATGATTGGTTTTCAGGTGCATTCTATGTTAATGATAATAAACTGATTCCAGTTCAAACATATCTTCAACGTTTGCTATCAGCAGACAGCCTCTCAATGATTTTCGGAAACAACAGGATGATTGGAGAAGCTGCTTTCAGGCAAACTCAAGTCAGCAAAATGACAGTTACATCTATAAAGATGGCGGCGGTAATGATCGGTACATTGCCAATATTGTGTCTCTATCCTTTTCTGCAGAAATATTTCATTAAAGGCGTCCTTATAGGCTCTATAAAGGAGTGATAGATATTAAGCTTCGCGCTATATTGTACAATTTGTGCAATATAGACAAGCCTAATATAAATGAGATAAAATTAAAGAGGAGGTAGACCATGAAAACTTTGAAGAAGCCTGTAGCGCTTATTGCAGTAATAGCAATACTGCTGACCAGTATGTTGGTATCCCTTTCAGGCTGCAGCAAAGAAAGCGGTGCACAAAACACTTCAAGCTCTCAGAATACGACAACTCAGGCTAAATCCGGTGGCGAGGACATTACGGAAAGCGAAGGGGCTGTTCCTGAAAGTGAAGGCGGAAAGATTTCCGATGAATTCACCATATGGGTTGGATGGAACAAGAACAGTCCTGATGAAACCACATGGCAAAAAGTCATGCGGGAAAAGTTGAACATTAACATCAAATGTGAGTATGTTCAAGGAGACGATGCCTTAACCGCGGTCAACCTTAAACTCAACAGCGGTGGATTTGAAGATTTGGCTATATTCTGGATGGATCAAACTATAAAGAAAGCTATGATTAATTCCGGTAAAATACAGCCGGTTGAGCAGTATTACCAAATGCCGGATAAGCTTCCTAATTTAGCCAGTGTTCCGGAAGCAATAAAGAAGTATGCAACAGACTCGGACGGCCACATGTGGTACGCGCCGGGATGGTATGCCCAGGAACCTGACAATCCTTGGCCGGGTTGGACAGTTGATGCTTGGTGGGTACGCACTGATATACTTGAACAGGTTGGAATGACAAAAGATGACATTTCAACGATAGAAGGTGTGGAAGAGTTTTTACGTAAGGCATCAGAGCTTAAGGATGTTGATGGAAATAAAATTATACCGTTAGGTTTCATGGCTGAAGAAGAAAAGCTGATTGTTGCCACTTTCGGAGTGGACATGACCAGCGGAGTTAGTGGCATGCCTGGGATCAAAAAGGATGGAGACAATTTTATATTTGCTTATGATGATCCTCAGTACAAAGAAGCATATAAATGGATAAACAAGATGTACAGGGAAAAGCTCATAGACATAGAAGTCACAACTCACAAAGCAGAAAGGTATAAGGAGAAAGTTGCCAGAGGTTCATATGCCATGATTGTAGGTAGCGCATGGTCAGCCGACCTTAACAACTTATGGTATGGTCTTGATGGTCCTACTGAACCAGCCTGGTATTTAGAACCTGTAGCTACACCAAAGGTGAGCAGTGTTGATAATCATGGCGCTGTTACCTATGTCAATCCATATCCCGGAAGCACGATATATATAAGCAAGAACACTAAACATCTTAATGCAATATTGAATTTCCTTGACTGGTGCAACGAACAGAAACCCGAAAAGCAGCATGAAGTAAATGAGGGACCAGTTGGAACAACCTGGGACTGGGTTAATAAGCCCTATGGCGAATGGGATTTCGAACCTGATTATAAGGCTGACAGGGATTCCGGCGACCAGGCTCGTGTAGATAAGTGTACACCACAGCTATATGCTTTTTCAGGATACAGCAATAAATGGTATCCATGGTGGACTCAATATCAAGGCAGTAATAAAAAAGGCGCAAGTCTTCTTTATGACTATTGCCAATTAATTGGAAACGAGTTGGTGAATCATCGTATCATGCATACATATGATGCAGTTCCTTTAGCTCCGGGTGGTGTTATAGAGGCAAATCTGCTTATGCTCAGCAAAACAGTTGAAGAATATACAGCAAAGATGATCATGGCAAAGAGTGACGATGATTTTGAAAAAGCTTATAATGATTTCAGAGAGCAGATTGAAAAACGTGCCCATTGGTCAGAAATGAAAAAAGAATGGATGGAAGAGTACAATAAGTATGTTGAATTACAAGGTGAATGGTAATTAAATTAATACTCAGAACTGCAAATGAGTACACAGCTCAACTGTGCTCATTTGCAGTTCTTTCATGAAAGGAAGTCATGAGAAATGGAGAAGAGAAAGATAACAACTTTAAACCGTGGATGGTTATTTATTGACCGGGATGTAGCTAATGCCTTTGAAAATGAACATGATGACAGCAATTGGTATCATGTTGATATACCTCATGATTGGGCAATCAGCCGTCCTTACAAAAAAGATACTCCTTGCGGAAGCTCCCAGGGATATTTTGACCGTTGGGGAACAGGATGGTATCGGAAGTATGTTGAGTTTGATGAAATCCCGGAAACATGCATTTTAGTCTTTGACGGCATATATGAAAACAGTACGGTGTGGGTGAACGGTACAAAAGCAGGTGGCTGGGGATATGGGTACTCCGGGTTTTCCCTGAATATAACTCCACATATAAAGGCAGGAAAAAACATAATTGCGGTTAAGGTTGATAATACGCGACAGCCTGCTGACAGATGGTATTCCGGGGCAGGAATATACAGGGGAGTAAGATTGATTGAAACCGGTCTGAGCTATATAAAACCTTGGGGAGTATATATTACCACACCTTCCATAAGTGAAACGGAAGCGGGAGTAAAGGTACAAGTTGAAGTTGAAAACGCAAATATGGAATCCATGGTTGAGGTTACAGTTGACATAAATGGCAAAAGAGTTGCTCAGGCGTTGGCTAATGTACATGATAATGTTGCTGTCTTGGAGATTGGCGTGCCCGATCCGGTTTTGTGGGAAACAGAGAAGCCGGTGCTTTATAATGCTACCATTAAACTATATAATGGGAATACTGTCTGCGATGAAGAGCAAGTTAGATTCGGCATACGGGAAGTAACAATAAATGCTGGTGAAGGATTGCTGATAAATAAAAAGCCAGTCAAATTAAAAGGTGTTAATTTGCATCATGACGGAGGATGCCTTGGCGCTGCAGTACCTGTCTGGGCTTGGAAGCGCAGGTTGTTGCAGTTAAAATCCATGGGCTGCAATGCCATTAGAACAAGCCATAACATACCGGCTCCGGAGTTGTTGGATTTATGCGATGAAATGGGTTTTCTCGTTATAGATGAAGCCTTTGATAAGTGGAAAAGCGGTAGCTATGAAAGATATTTCGAAGAGTGGTGGAATAAAGACCTGGAATTCATGCTCCGCCGTGACCGCAACCACCCATGTGTTATTATATGGAGTGTGGGAAACGAGGTTGAGAATCAAGGGAAAGAGGATATGATTGTGATTCTCAGGGAACTGACTGATTTTGTACGGAAGTATGAACCGACAAGGCCTGTGACCTTTGCAATGCATCCTTATCATGTACCGGACCAGAATTATTTACCTGTGGAAGAAAAAGTAAAACTGACCATGGAAATGGCAAAGTATGTGGATCTCATTGGCTGTAATTATCACGAGCAATGGTATGAAGCATATCATAAAGCTAATCCCGATATTGCTATCATTACCACAGAAGCCTATCCGTATTATCGTGGAAAGGGTAATGATTTTGCAGCTTTTGAACCGTTCAATCCATGGTTTGATGTGGAGAAAAACAGCTATGTGATTGGGCAGTTTATTTGGGCAGGCATAGATTATCTCGGTGAAGCCCGGCCGTATCCAAGCAAAGGATGGTCCTCGTGTCCCATTGATACATGTGGGATACGCAAAACCCGTTCATGGTTGACCCAAAGCTTGTGGACTGATGAACCTGTGGTACATATAGCAGTAATGGATGACACTATGGACAGCGATATGGAGCAACCTCATTGGAGTTCACCCAAGATGGCTTCCCACTGGAACTTCAAACACCGGGCTGGAGAGGTATTGAATATTGCTACATTTACCAACTGTGATGCTGTAGAATTAATTCTCAATGGAAGATCCTATGGGCAAAAGCAGTTAAGAGATTTTCCAAACAGAATTATGACATGGCATTTGCCTTATGAGCCAGGTGAAATCCAGGCGTACGGATACAAAGACGGGAAAAAGGTATGCGATCACAAGTTATGTACCGCTGGCGAACCATATAAAATAGATATACAGGCAGACAGGCAGCAAATCCTTGCTGATGGCAGTGATATCTTTTATGCGGATGTCCAGATCGTAGATGAAAATGGCATATTGTATCCACATGCAAGCAATCTGGTAAGGTTTGAAGTTTATGGTCCTGGGAAAATAATAGGAGTGGACAATGGAAATCTTTGCAGTGATGAGCCCTATGTATCAGATCGCAGACATGCCTTTAGAGGAAGATGTTGCGCAGTCATCAAGTCCGATGGAAGAGAAGGAGTGATAAGAGTGCGGGCTGTGGCTGAGGGGCTTAAGTCAGCTGAAGCTACAGTAATAGCATCGGGATAGGTTATGGTTGGTCTGGCAATAATTGCATTATTTTATAAATGATAATTACCAAACAGGTTTCAAAACTAATTTATAATGAAATTTCATAAAACAACGAGGCAAAAGTTGCTGTATTCATGGTGATATTCCGATATTCCATTTGTTATTGCATTGGATAACATAATAAGTGGAGTATCGGATTATTGATTTTGTCATAGGTTTGTGTAGTAAACATAAATTTGCAGAAAATGGGGAACATCGGAAAGCGCATATAATGCTCAATTGCTGAAATAAGCTTTCTTGACAAGAATCGATTATGTATAATAAAGTATAATTGTACTCTCTGTTATGTCTTTTTAGTAGGTGTTCAAATATGAGGCACTTTAAATGCACTAACGCGTTCTATAAAAGATTTGACAAACTGTCATTAAGAAGCAAAATAATGTTTTTGTACTTTGCAGTCATATTAGTATTGATAAACATGCTGATGGTCATGTCCAATAATATAATTTATAATTCATATAGAAAAGATTACGGTATATCGGTTTTGGAATCAGCAAAACAAGTTGCAAAAAATGTGGAATTCCGTAAGGATGTGTATAAAAGGACTCTGTTGCACATTTCCTTTGATGGTGAGCTAATACAGCGCTTATCACAAAAGTACGAGCAATACTCTGATTGTTGGGATACGGCCAATTACATATATAATTCTTTCAGTTTTATCAGAGATTACTTGCCTGAGGTGCAAGACTTCAGGATATATCATACCAATAAGACTTTTATAAAAGATATGGGCATTATTTGGATGCCGGATGAACATTTGATAGCAGGTATTTCATCAGAAGAATGGTTTGCTGAGGTTATGAGAAGTACAACTCAGCCTGTATGGAGATTTGCATATGATCCCCGTAAAGGTAATTATGTGATGATATTGTCCAGCCGTTTGAACTCTTTGACATCAAGCATGGAAGGATGCGTTTGCCTGGTCATAAAAAGCAAGGAGATATTTAGCAGCATAGTAGATGATTCCTTTAGCACTCATGGTGAATATTACATAGTCAATGAAGACGGAACAATCTTTGCTGCTACCGATGCAAAATACGTTGGCGTAAATATAGCAGATACCAGTTTAAATCATACGATTCCTGAAAATGAAACTGAAGTTCTCAACATAGGTGGAACTGATAGATTTGTGGCGGTTCAGCATCTCTCTGATAACTGGCGTGTTATAATTCTGTCTTCAATTACTCAATTTCAAAATAAATATACAATAATAAAGTTCTGGTTTTTGGCAATCATGTTAATATTCACTGTATTGTCCGGTTTAGTAATATTAATGTGCCTCAATAAAATGTTTGCAAGATTGGACCAGATAGGTGAACGAATGTCTTATATTATGAAAGGTCAGTTTGATGTAAAAGTGCAAAAAGGTGGCTCTGATGAAATAAGCGTGCTTGAAGAGCAGTTTAACCTTATGACTTCCCGCCTTAACGATCTTTTGCAGGAAGTTATATCTGCACAAAACCGTCAAAAAGAAGAAGCTCTTAAAGTATTGGAAGCACAGATAAATCCACATTTTCTCTATAATACATTGGGTATTATCCGATGGGAAGCTCTTGATATGGGAAATGAAAAGCTTTGCAATCTTGTTGATGCGATGACTACATTTTACAGGCGCGTTCTTAACAAGGGAAAACCTATAATAAAAGTACGGGATGAAATTGAGCATGTACGTGCTTATGTATCAATTCAGCAAATCCGTTACAGAGATGTAGTGCAGGTAAAATGGGATATTGATTCTGAGGTTTTGGATTTTTACACAATAAAGCTTTTATTGCAGCCAATTGTTGAAAACTCATACATACATGGTATGATAACAAGCGCAAATGCCAGAAAACTGTGGATCAGTGCCAAATATGACAATGACTGCATTGTATATCAAGTTCGGGATAATGGTGTTGGTATGAGTGAAGCAGAATTAAAATCCGTTCTTGAAGAAAACGGTAAAAATATTGGCATAGGACTTAGATATATAAAAGAGATGGTAAGGCATTATTATGGAGATAATGGGAAATTTCATGTAGAAAGCGAAAAAGGAAAGGGAACAACCGTTACCATTAAAATTCCAGCATTATCAGATGAAATCCCTGAAAGGAGTGCCATGAATGTTTAAAGCTATCATTGTCGATGATGAACCAAGCCACAGGGAAGGTATCGCGCGCCATGTCAATTGGAAAGGACTTGGATTTGATGTGCCGTTACAGGCAGAAAGTGGGGAGGAGGCAATCAACTTAATTAAAGAGAATGCGATTGATGTAGTTATAGCGGATATTTGCATGCCCAATATGAATGGTTTGGAGATGATACACCGGATTAATGATATCAGGCAGGATATTGATATCATCATTATAAGTGGGTATGACGAATTTGAATATGCTCGTGCCGCTATGGAAGAAGGTGCAAGGGCTTATCTCCTGAAGCCGGTAAAGGTTGAGGAGATAGAGAAATGGCTTAAAAAGTTCAGGGATGAAATAATTCATCGTCAGCAGACCATAGATGATGATATGAAGTTAAAAAAAAGCCTAAATGTCAGTATTGATTTGGCAAGAAAGAGCTTTTTGGAATCCATAATTGTATCCTATGATAGCCATAAGGAATATTCGGAACATATACTGAGTACTTTAGGGCTTCCAACCCATGAATTTGACTGTTTGCTGGGAGTTATAACTACATATGACTGTGATAGACTGTTGCCCAATGACTCAAATTTCCAGGACAGGTTTATAAACAGGATGGAGGACATTATAAAAAATGATGTGTTTTTCGATGGAAGATATATATTGATTGCACCAACCTGGATAAATGAGATTATCATGTTGTGCTATGATCTTCAACGGTATACGAAAATCGAACTAACACAATATTTTAAAAATTTATGTAAGGTCATTCAGGAAGAATATGGAGTAAGTGCATCAGTAGCGCTAAACTTGGCAAGAACAGACTGGCGAGGTGTGAATGATTTATATAAACAAACAGCTCTATATATGTATAATCACAAAAATGAGGGAACAAGCCAGGTAATTTTTATTGAAGACGAAGGAACCCTAAATGACAAGCAGGAGTCCATTGATTTTGCAAAGGAAATGTCTAATGCCATCGCCATACAGGATGTTGATGGTCTGGTTAATTTGACCAATATGCTTTTCTGCGGAGACAAAGAAGTACCTTTTGTCAGCATAAAAGCTATTGTGTGCAGTATAGTAAATGAAATATTAAAAGCTTTAAATAACATGGATAAATATGATAATGCTCAATGTATGAACGTATGGCAGGATATTTTGATTACAGATAATACAGTAGAATTAAGGAGAAAGCTGTTAAATCTAATATTTACCTTTAATGAGAGTATAAACGAGAAAAATAAAAACAAAAAACATTATACAATAGACAGGGCATTAGAATATCTCAATGCAGATTTGAGCAGAGATGTTACCGTTCAGGATCTCGCGCTATATCTCAATATTAATCCGAGCTATTTAAGTGTTTTGTTTAAGAAAGAAGTTGGCCTGACCATTACTGAATATGTTACAAAAAAAAGAATAGATAAAGCTAAAGAATACTTGAGAAGCTCTACAAAAAAAGTAAATGACATAGCATCCATGGTTGGATATCAGACACCGTCTTATTTTATTTACCAATTCAAAAAGTTAGTGGGATGCACTCCAGCAGAATTTAGAGAACGTCGTTTATAACTGCATTGAATTTTTCTTGTCCGGTTACCGATGGGCTGTTTCAGATTTGCCCATGGGAGTATTGTTGTTTTCTTTAAGAAAAATCCAAGGCAGGATTTACCAGCCTTGGATTTTTAACTTAATACTTATTCCATTGTTACAATTGGTTTTATAAGGTCTCTCGGTTTGTTTGCCATGAGAAGAAATGCTTCTTCAATTGATTCAAGCCCTTTGAATCTGTGAGAAACCATTTTGCTTGGATCAACTCTTCCTGTTGCTATCAAGGAAAGAAGTCTTTCAATTCTCTTTCTTCCTCCAGGGCAAAGACCGCCTTCTATAGTTTTATGAGCCAGGAATCCTCCGGTATAAGCATTAGGAATATGCAACATTTTGGTTCATATCATAATAAGCTGCCGTATGATTTATGTATGTCTTTTGTTTTGGTATATTGCAGTTTTTCGGATGAGAAAAAGAGAAAGACTTCATTGAGGTATCAGCATTTGGACCGGAATGATTTAGGCTCACCGCTCATTAAGTGTATTACCTTTGTTCATGTTAGTGCTAATATTAGCCGTATTTTATAGCATCTTTGGGAACATGGAACATTCCGTACTGAAAATTAATAAACTCTTTTGCTGCTTTACATTTTCATTTAAAATGCATATAATAATGTAAACTAAAAACGATAAATGTGATGAAAAGGGATAGTAAGCCAAGTTTTTTCATTTACAGAGAACCCTGGATGCTGAGAATGGGGATGAAGAGCTGGCTGAACAGGCCTTGGAACATTGTACCGAACAGGTTGGATGATCAAAAGGGAACACTTCTTACATAATAGGTAAAGAAGTGTGTGTCCTATTCAAGATGGGACATTCCTCAATACAAGAGGAATACTTCTTGCTTGAGAGAGGTGTGTCCCCTTACCTTACTAGGCTACAACGGCTGCACCCGTTATAGTGCCAGGGAATAATGTGTAAACTGCGCTTTCAGGGAGAGGATACTCTTTGTGAAAAGGAGTCGCAAAGGAGAATGGGACATTCGAAACACCTTTAATTCAGAGGGTATGTATTCCTACCTGTTTGTGTACCTTTACATAAGTTCTTGCTGAGGTTGATACCGTAAGGTATCAATAAACCGGGGTGGCACCACGAAGTTCATGCTCTCGTCCCCAGGATTATATCCTGGAGATGGGAGCTTTTTTAGTACATTTTATATAGTTTTTCAAAATATAAAATTTAGGAGGATGTGATTATTTTGGGACAGAAATAATTTGCAAAGAGTTAAAAAGAACAAATCAAGATCATGAAAGCAAGGTGAACAGGGAAGAATTAAACCCTGCTTTGGAAACTGCTGCACTTATGAGAAGACCTGAGTTTCCCAAGCGCGCTGTAATTACAGCAGGAATGCCTTATGGCAATAAAGAATTGCATCTGGGGCATATAGGTGGTGTTTTTGTCCATGCCGATACTTTTGCACGATTTTTGCGTGACCGCATAGGGAAAGAAAATGTAATCTTTATTTCCGGTACAGACTGTTATGGCTCTCCAATACTGGAGAATTACCGCCAACTGGTTGCTGACGGTTTATTTAACGGAACCATTGAAGAATTTGTTCAGTTCAATCATGAACGGCAAAAGGAAATTTTAAAAGATTATCATATTGAGTTAAATCTTTTTGCCGGGTCGAGCATTGGGCGTGCTGCAGAGATACATCGGGAGGTTTCTGCCGATTTCATCAAAAAATTATATGCTAATGGACACCTTGTAAAAATGACCACATCCCAGTTCTACGATGCTGAAGCAGGGGTTTTTCTCAATGGTCGTCAGGTTGTTGGCCAGTGTCCTATTGCAGGCTGTTCGTCTGAAAGAGGTTATGCGGATGAATGTTCATTAGGGCATCAGTATATGCCTGCCGATCTAATAAATCCTAAGAGCACTCTCACTGGCAAGAAACCTGAGATGAGAGATGTGACAAACTGGTATTTCAAGCTTGATAGCTTTCACAAGCTTCTGACTCAGTGGGTAGAAAAGCTTAGAAATAAACCTGGCTTCAGGAAGTTTGTCATAAAAAGCATACAGGAGTTTCTAGAGCCACCTGTCATCTATGTGAAGAAGGATCAACTGGATATGCTGGATTCAGTTAAAGAAAAGCTTCCGAAATATACTTTGCATGAAGAAGAAAACAAAACCTCAGTTGTAATGGCTTTTGACGATCTGGAAAGCAGAGAAAAAGCTTGCTCCATATTGGCAGAGAAATCCATACGTTTCCGAACAGGAAAGACACTGGTGCCATTCAGGTTGACCGGAAATGTGGAGTGGGGTGTTCCCGCACCGAACATTGAAGGACTGGAAGGCCTGACTATTTGGGTTTGGCCTGAGTCTCTTTGGGCACCAATATCCTTTACAAAGACTTATCTTGAGATGGAAAAGAAGGATAAGGATACATGGAAAGATTGGTGGTGTTCAAAAGACTCCAAGGTGTATCAGTTCATTGGAGAGGATAACGTATATTTTTATGGCCCTGCAGAAATGGCAATGTTCATGGCACAGCAAGGCAAAGAGCCTTCCGTTGATCCGCCTGAAGGCGAACTGCAGCTGCCGGAGCTGATAGTAAACAATCATATTCTCTTTTTGAATAAAAAAGCTAGCAGCAGTGGAAAAATTAAACCTCCAACCGCCAGGGAGCTGCTTGACTATTATACAGCTGAGCAGTTAAGGGCACATTTTCTTGGCCTAGGGCTCGGAATCAGGAGCGTTGGATTCCAGCCAAAACCATTGAACCCTGCGGCCTCTGAAAAGGATAGTGATCCGGTGCTGAAAGAAGGGAATCTGCTTTCTAATGTGTTTAACCGTGCGGTAAGGTCCTGCTTTTACACAGTCCAGAAATATAATGATGGGAAAATACCTGTAAGAGAGATCAGCAAGCAGGTGCTGGAGGATGCCAATAATACCATACTTGAGTATGAAAGGTTGATGTATGAATACAATTTTCATCTTGTAATGAACCTGATGGATACTTACATCCGGAACATAAATAAATTCTGGTCAAAAAACATCAAGGAGGCAGAGGATAATAACGATGATGATCTTCGGATGCAGGTGCTTGCCGATGCATTCCATATGGTCCGGACAGCAGCAGTTCTCATGCACCCTATAGCCCCTGAGGGTACGGAGATGATTCGGGAATATTTGAGGCTTGGAGAAGAGTTCTGGAGCTGGGAACGCATATTTGAACCGGTTTATTCTTTCATGGAAAATCCGGAGGAGCATAGACTAAAATTCTTAGAGCCCAGGGTTGATTTCTTTAAAAAGCATCCAAGCCAGATTAATAAGCAATAAACCTATATATATAGGATATAGGAAATTTGAATGCTTTTTTCCGATTGTCCTGGCTAAAAAAGGGGTATTTTGTATATTTATAAGACAATTTCAAACTTCGACAAGTTTCAACAATGCTTTTGGTGTATAATGCTGTTATGTAAATATTAAGAGTTGGCAAGGGCAAACTTGTTGAAAGACAAGGATGCAAAGAACCACGCCAATATATTCTCAAATATGATGGGCGATTGTTGGAACTTTGCAATTTTAGGCTCATTGGTGCTCAATAATATCAATGAGCCTTTCTCTTCAAAATTATATGTTTGACATGCGAATATCGTTTTCCGGACAAATTCTGTTCAATGTCAATGCTAATGCTGTTTTGGTTGATGGAAGCAGTTCGACTTTAGAAACCTTTTTGATCGACATTTTTATTTGGGATAAAAATGTTTTTTTGGAGAATTTTATAGTATAATGTAATTAATGTGCGAATAGAGAAATGTGATACAGCATGTCCACTTCAACAGCTTACTTTATTGCAGGCATCTATGCAGCAAGATTTGCGACGATCTGGTTTAAAACCGCCCATTGCGGGCTGTAGGTAAAGCAAACTGAATTACTGGTCTGCCGAGTCTACATAAGGGGGTGTACATTTAGGCAAGGAATGGTACCGAAAGCATACATGTTTTATGGATTTTGCCTTGATTTCTTTGAAGAATTCATAGATGGTAAGGCGCTAAGCAAAGCAGTATTAAAGCTTTATGAAGTACTAAAAAGATGAAGATGATTTGAAATAATTTTAGTTATATCAGCAAAGACCTAAAAGTTATCGGAGGGATTATTTCAATGAATAAGAAACTGATTTTTAGTGTACTCAGATGCCCTGATGGTTATATGATTGCCGATGATATATTCAGTAAATACGGAACTCTGATTGTTGCAAAAGACACAATAGTGAATGAATTCATAAGACAAAAATTAATAAGTTTTAATGTGGACAGGATTGCTGTATTTGAACCGGAATTACCAAAGAATTCCAATAACAGCCCAAAAGAAGCTTTTGCTGACACCAAAAGAAAATACTCGGAGGGCACTAATTCTATCAAAGTTATTATTAAAGACCTTGCTGTAGGAAACAAGCTTGATTATGAGAATATTAACGAGATATCCAATTCATTTTATGAGAACATGAACAGCAATTTTGCAGTAATTGATTGCTTGAATCAGGTGAAAAGTGCTGATGAATATATATATACCCATTGTGTAAATGTTTCCCTCTATTCAATGCTAATCGGCAAGTGGCTCAAGCTTTCTGAGAATGAGATCAAGATTCTTATGAATGCAGGTATTTTGCATGATGTGGGCAAGTCAAAAGTGCCTGCGGAAATACTGAACAAACGTGGGCCATTGACAGAGAGTGAGTTTGATATCATCAAGAAACATCCGTTGTATGGACTTGAGATGATAAATGATATACCGGATATGAATGATGAAATTAAAAATGCCGTATTGATGCATCATGAAAGGGAAAACGGGACAGGTTACCCTTATGGTTTGAAAGGCGCAAACATCAGCTATTTTGCCAAAATAATATCCATAGCAGATGCATTTGATGCAATGACCTCAGAATGTGTTTACAGGCATAGGTTAACTCCCTTTGAAACTTTCAGAGAGTTTGAAAAGGCGGGCATAGGAGGGGGATATTATGACCCTGACATCCTGCTTACGTTTTTGCATAACATTTCACAATATTATATTGGCTCGAAGGTAATGATGAATACGGGCAAAGTAGGTGAAGTTGTGTATGTGCCACCGCATTGCATTTCACGCCCAGTGGTTCGGGTTGAGGATGAGTACATAGATCTGTCCATCCAAAAGAATATTAAAATCGTAGAAATGCTGTAATATTAACGCATAAGGACTATAGATGCCGGGGATATGCCCAGGCTCTTATGCAAAGGGCAGTTGAGATTGCTGAAAGCAGATCATGCTGCAAAATTATGCTGCTTACCGGTTCTAAAGATGAAAATGCATTGAAATTTTACGAAAAATGTGGCTTTAATAGTGAGGATAAAACTGCATTTATAAAATGGATTGAGGGTTAAGATCATGATATTGAGCGCTTCGCGAAGGACGGATATTCCGGCGTATTATTCCGAGTGGCTGATCAACCGGTTGCGTGCTGGGTTTGTTTTAACAAGAAACCCTATGAATCATGCCCAGGTGAGCAAAATATTGTTATCTCCCGATGTTGTTGATTGCATCGTGTTTTGGACAAAAGACCCGCAAAATATGCTGGATAAGCTGGATGTCCTGGATGAACTAGGCTACAGGTATTATTTCCAATTTACATTGACGCCCTATGATAAATCTGTGGAAAAGGGCTTGCGGGATAAGGAAGAGATAATAAAAACCTTCTGCGAGCTGAGTGACAGAATAGGAAAAGATAAGGTTGTTTGGAGATATGACCCTATTATATTAAATGACAAGTTTGATTTTGATTTTCATAAGGAACAGTTTTCGAGGCTTTGCATCAAACTTGGAAAGTACACAAGGCAGTGCACTATAAGTTTTGTGGATTTATATCCTAAACTGAAAACCGATATTTTAAGGGAAATCAGCATGGATGAGATGATTGAGCTTGGCAAAATGATATCATCCACTGCAAAAGACTTTGGTATTGCAGCAAAAGCCTGTTGTGAAAAGTCATTTCTATACGAATATGGCATACAGCAGGCAAGTTGCATCGATAAAGGCCTGATAGAGAGCATTTGCGGCTATAGTCTCGACATAAAAAGAGACAAGAATCAGCGTGATTCCTGTGGATGCTATGAAAGTATTGATATCGGCGCATATAATACCTGCAGAAACGGCTGTATATATTGCTACGCCAATTATAGTGATGTGTACGTGGTTAACAACTGTAAGAAGCACGATCCTCAAGGGGAGCTTTTGATCGGCCGGGTTGGAGATAATGAAAAGATAACAACGAGGAACGTGAAAACTAGCAAAGATGGACAGATGAAGCTTTTTTAGAACAAATGGGAATGGATTTTTTTTACATATTATTTATTTGAGAGGGGATTTAATAATGGGCAGATTTGTGCTTGATCCAAAGGAAATAAAAAAAGAAATTATTGAGATGCTTGAGAGAGAAAAGTACATAGTATTGGCGTCATGCTCAGACGGACGTGTGACGGCAAGGACAATGAGCCATATTAATATAGGAATGGATGTTTACGTACAGACTGACAAGAAGTTTCTAAAAGTTGAGCAAATAACCAAAAACCCGAGAGTTGCCCTTTGTGTAGGAAATCTTCAAATTGAAGGAGTGGCAGAACTGAAAAATCACCCATCTGACCCTGAAAACGCAGAGTTTTGCAACCTCTATAGGCAGAAACATCCTGGTTCCTTTGAAAATTACTCATCAATGAAGGATGAAGTTGTAATATTAGTAAAGCCTACTCTTGCAATTCTATGGAAATATATTGACGGAAAACCCTGCAGGGATTATTTGCTTTTAAACGAAAACATTGCTTACAGAGAATATTATGAGTTGGAGGGTAAATAAAGGGAATGGGTTTACATAAATGCTTATCCTTCCCTTTGTTTTTCCTCTCACGGTTTATTGACTTATAGCCTACAACAAACTATTTAGTGCTATAATTGAGATACATGGCAAATTCAACTCGCCTTTGAATTCTTTCCGTAATATCAAACGATGGTTGTTTTTATCAAGATTGCTTACATTGTTTACAACCAAACCCAGATATATAATATCAGCGTAAGACGTCTTACAGATTAATTTTCGAAGGAGTGATACTGTGTCATTACAAAGTATTGGAATGAACATTTCGAAATTAAGGAAATCTAAAGGCGTTACACAGGAGGAGCTTGCAAACTTCTTAGGGGTATCAGCACAAGCGGTTTCAAAATGGGAATGCGGTGGCACACCTGATACTGAATTGCTGCCCCGGATTGCTGATTACTTTGGTGTATCAATTGATAGCCTTTTTGGAAGAAATGCTAATGAGTTTATTGATATAGAAGCAGAAACAGCCAAACATATAGCATCGTTTGAACAAGAACAGAGAATAGCAGTTGCATTTAACCACTGCTGGACTGTTCAGAAAAGCCTATTTGGTGCCATAGAGCAGGAGGAGCGGGAAACCCTTGATGCGATTAATTCAAAGCTCAACAATGATTATATCCATTCACAGTCGCTGTTTAATAGCGGAATAACACTGATGTCTTTGGCAGAAAATTTGCAGTACTTCATGATAATGCCTCAGCCCAAGGCAGGATGGACTAAAGGACTTTTTGATATATCGGACTATCAAAAGCTGTTTCAAACCTTGGCAGATCCAGCTGTTTTAAATTGCTTGTTCTTCCTATATAAAAGAGAAAACAAGCCTTTCACTTCGAAGCTTTTTGAAAAGGAGTTCAGCATGAGTCCTGAAAAAGCCGATGAGGTTCTCAACTTGCTGGAGCAATATTCCTTCGTCAAGTTCTCATATGTAGAAATAGATGATGCAATTCAAAAAATCTATAATTTTCATCCCAATCCTGCGTTTATAGCCATGTTGGCTATAGCCAAAGAAATAATAAGAAAGCCGAACTCTTTTATTTACTATTCAGGATGCAGGGCTATGCCATATCTGGAGAAATGACTTAATCCATCATCTTAAATCATTAAATACAGAGGACACTATCCGTTGTCACTCAAAAGGATGCGATGGTAGTGTCCTCTACATTCTT
>ENA-OWPA01000826-OWPA01000826.1-bioreactor-metagenome-genome-assembly--contig:-NODE-826-length-30393-cov-6.059408_pt1 | contig 30393 bp, 24 predicted proteins | sample MGYA00238139_ERZ651803 | MGnify/ENA primary metagenome ERZ651803 (study PRJEB26909, sample SAMN07631231) | bioreactor metagenome | isolation source: Switchgrass digestor | place: USA: Dartmouth... | reverse complement strand
GCCGCATAGCTCAGCAAATCCCGTACCTTCATATTCTCATAAAAAAAAGTTTCAGAGGGAACGTAGCCTATATCCTGCGCAATAACAGGAGCCTCCTTGATACAATCTTTTCCGAAAATAGTGGCACTTCCTGATGTTGGATGAATCAAAGCTAATAAAGTACGAATGGTAGTAGATTTCCCTGCGCCGTTTGGACCAATTAAACCAAAAATTTCTCCTTCCTTAACAGAAAAACTAACATTATCAATCCCTCTATGCTTGCCATATTGCTTTGTGAGATTATTAATTTCAATTACGTTTCTTGTCATAATAATATTTCTCCTTTCATATTTTTTAATAATTATTTATAAAAATTTCTTTTAAAGAGTTGTAGACATTCTTCAAACACCTTATATAATTCATCAAAATCAGTTTTTTCCGCGTCTGAAATTTTACTCATGTATCCCTCAGCAATCCAGTCAATCATGTTCATGACAAGTTTTGGGTCAATATCGTCTTTAAATTTCGAAAAATCTGCACCTTCAAAAGTTATTTTTTTTCCGATAGTTTTGCCATCATCTTTTTTAAAAATAACTCTTATCTCTGTTCTAACTTCCTCATCATTTTCAAAATATGCGCTCTGAATAAAGGAGGGGACATTAGGATATTTCTTCAACAAAGATAACTTAAGCTTAGATGTATATAAAATCCTATCAAAGAAATCCGTGATACTGTCATCAAATTTTTCGACAACTTCAGTGCTAATATTATCTACACACGTATTTACCAAGTAGAGGTACAGCTCTTTCTTTGTACCAAAGTAATGAAATATCATTGCTTTGGAAATTCCTGCAGTACTGGCTATATCACTTATAGATGTCTTTTTATATCCGTGCTTTCCAAATATTTTTAATGCAGCATCAATAATTATATTTTGTTTTTCCATAGGTAAATTTAAAAAATTTTCCAAATAATTTCCTCCTCATTAAAATTTAATAAACCGAATTGGTTTATATGTATAATAACACGATAAACCGTTTCGGTCAAGACTATTTTTACTATTTTTATCTTGAAATATATACGTTTGTAATTCTAAGCTTTTGTCTACAATTTCCTAATTATTCTCGTTTTTGTCTTGCATTTGCATTAAATCAAACTGTGATATTGATATGATTATTTATCGCCATAAGCTTTTAGATTGCAAAATTAATAATTACAAGATATATATGATTTATTATACTCACTTATATGATATGTATACTCATATCCAAAGCGGAATGATGAACTGTAAAATGTAGTAGGGTGAAATAAATTATGAAACGAAAAGTTGAAAAATACGATTTTAAGGCTTTAGGTCAAGCAATAAAAGAAGCAAGAAATATAAAGGGACTATCTAGAAATCAATTAGCTGATATAATGAACATTGCTCCACGATATATTGCATCTATTGAGAATAGTGGGCAGCATCCAAGCCTACAAATTTTTTATGAACTTGTTACCGTTTTAGATGTATCAGTGGATCAATTCTTTTTTCCAAATAAAAAAGTAGATAAATCTACTCAGCGTAGACAACTTGATAGTCTACTCGATGAAATGGATGATAATGATTTAATCATTATGACGGCTACCGCAAAGGGAATACTAGAAACCAAGTCAGGAGAAAGGATGGAAAGTTAAACCGTTCTTTTTTATTTTGTCTATAGATGAAACTTGTTGTCAGAGTTCTCTAATAATATTCGCAAGCAGGGCAAGGTGGTACACACCTTGCGATTTTGCTCAAAATTTCCTTACGGAATTTTTGCTAAATCTGCTTGTTGGGGAGTATCCCCAATCCCCATTGAACACACAATAAATTGTGTGGCTACGCTCCCTTTGGGAGCTTGAAACTCATAAAATCTTACCTCTCTTTTTGTGATTTTTCTTTCTCTTTTTCTACTGAATCTTCTCCTAAAAGACGGTCAACATTTGCCTTTGCAGTCAGAATGTTTTTCATTTCTTTTTTTATAGAATGATACTTTGTATAAGCTTTTCTTTTTTCAGAAATTAGTTCTGTATATTCCTTTTGTAAAGCCTTTACTGTAGGTATTTTCTTAGTATCTAATTCATCAAAAGCAGTCTTTGCAGCCTTGTGCAAAATTAAATCAGCAGTATGTTCTTCATAGTATTTCTTGGAATATCCTGATTTACGGTAAGCAGTATAAACATCACGGGTTTTTGAATAATTTATTATATGGGTTTTAAGATTACCTATCTCCTTCATACGATTTTCAATGCTTTTAATCTGGTATGATATTTCATTAAAGTTATCTGTTGAAAGCTGTGCTTTTTTCTCTAAATCCCCATATACAAGAAGGTTATTTTCTGTTAAAAAGTTAATAGTCTGTGCCATCTGTTTTAGATTGAAAATCTTTGCCCATCGTTCATATCCAGCACCTTTTCCTGCTTGCAATATAGCTTGTATGTCTACCAATAGATTAACAGGAGATTGTCGCTTTTCATTTGCTTGTTTTTTATTAATAAAAGGTCTATCACCTTTAATGATTTCCTTAATTTCTTCCTCTGAATAACCCTCTCCAAGAGAACGCAAACGGATAAATCTTTTTTGTTCTTTATTCTTAAAAGCAAGATGTTTTCCTTGCTTAATAGAATAGTCAACTTGTTTCATTTCAAATAAGAAAGCATCAAAATCTATAGGTTTTTTTGAAAGAATTTCATCTATAGTATCTCGTAATCTTTGTGAATGGGTAATAGTTTTTTTATCTCCAAGCCATTTACCATAATGAGTTTTTCCACGCTTTGGATTTTTAATAATTGATAGTCCATTTTCAAGACAAATACGGTCAGATATTTTTCCTACAGCTTTCCCCGAGCCTAAGAAATCCCTAAATTTTCTTGTACAGTCTATAGAAGTAGAATTGTATATTATATGGTTATGAATATGGGACTTATCTATATGGGTGGCTACAAAAAAAGCATGGTTTCTTTTGGTAAACTTTAAGGCTAATTCATAGCCAATTTTATTAGCAAGTTCTGGGGTAATTTCTCCCGGCTTAAATGACTGCCGTATCTGATATAGTATCACATCATTTTCTTGCTCTCTCCCTGTAATATTGTCATAGATTCTCTTAGATAGTATAAATTCTCCCTTTACTGTTTTTGGATCACATTCATATGAAGAAACATATTTACCCTTATTAGTTTTTTCAGGATTTAATGCATAATCTATACGGTCAGAAATACAATCAGCTACGGATTTACCCTTGTTCTTGTGCATGGAAATTAAACGGGTTGTTGCCATAAATATAACCTCCTTAATAGCATGAAAAAAGAGCTACCCTATGGCAACTCCATTTAAAAAGTTATATCAACTACAAAAATCTATTCTTAATAACAAAATCTATAATTCAAGTTACATTCTGCCGATTCAATATGTTTGTCTAGATTCTCAGTAATAACTCCAACTAAGCTTGCATCGGATAGGTGAATATATAATTCCTCTTTTGCACGACTACAAGCAACATAGTATAATCTAGTAAATTCATCAGGGGAAGATTCTGCTAGTATCCTAGGATTACTCCAAAAATCATATAATGTTGTATCATCAAATTTACTTGGTACAACACCTACTATTACCTTATCCCATTCTAAACCTTTTGCTTGATGTACGGTCATATATCTACTGTTTTTTGAGAATACTTCATTGAAGAGTTGTTGTGCAGTACTAAATTCTAATTTATTTAAATTTGTCCGCAATCTTTCATTATCATATTCAGTCAAATACTCAATTTGAAAATTATCATTTCCCAATTTTTTTAAAAAATTTCGTAGGCTTATATCATTTAACAACAGATAGTTGAAACGATTTATTATATCCACAATAAGAGTCTCGTCATCTATATCTTTGAATAAATCCTTCAGTCCTTTTTTAAGAGAAATGATATCAGTAGTTAAGATTAATTTTTCTTTTTTTATTTTATCAATATTCAAATATAATCCAAATGCGGATAATACATCAATAAAGGAATTAGTTGTATGCCCCTCGTATAAATTTATGATAAATCTAAAGGCCCTCACCCAAGATACATAATTGTGCTCGACAATTTCTGCCCTAATATCTATAGATGAGACGTAATAACTATTATAGATATTTGTTAATACCTTTTTTTGTTCATCACTTATGTTTTGTATATATTTAAAAGCCATAGCCCATGTACGAGTTAAAACAACTCCACCACTATTCTTCACACTATTTAATAAAGCTAATGCTGTTTTACTTTCTCCAATAACAAATACTATTTCTTTAGATTCAATATCTTTTTGCTTAATATTATCAGAATATGGCTTTATGCTTTTTTGCTTTAAAGTATCAGACTTTCTTATATAATTACATAATTGGACTATACTATTGGTAGAACGCCGGTTGCCTTTAATAGTATATTCAACTATATTGTTTTCACCAATTTTTATTAAATTGTGAAATTCAGATGGTTTTGCGCCCTGAAAGCTGTATATTGACTGTGCAATATCTCCAATAATACCAACTATGCTATGTTTTTCCCCTATTTTCTTAATTATAAGTGTTTGTATAGGATTAGTGTCTTGAAATTCATCAATAAAAATATATGGGAACTTTACTCTTAGAGCATACAATGCCGTACTATTTTCCATTATTATTCTATATCCAAAGTATAAAATCTCATCATGTGTTAGTTTACAGGCAATTGCCCAAATATATTTTTTTATTATAGTTGCTAATTCTATATTAAATTTCTTTGAATATGAAAGTAAAGATTTTCTTGAATGATAGAATTCTTGTATATTAACCTGAATTTCACCCATTGTTTTCTTATTAAAATCATATTCTTGTGTTGCTGATAACTCATTATTAATAAAGCTATAAATCTGCTCTTTATCGTGTCCATGTAATATGTTAAGCCCCTCAACTTGAGAGGTTGTTTTATTATTGCTATTGATTTCTATATTAAAATCCTTCTTTATTATTTGCTTCAAATCTTCCTGAAAAGGCGCAATAATATGTTTTGTAATGAAACCATGTATTGTATTAACTTCAACTGCATCGCTAAGCCCATGAAGTCGACGCTGGATTTCTTCAACTGCTGAATTTGTATATGTAATACATAAAACCTTCCTATTTTGGCTATTGGTAACCTTTGGAACAGTTTTTACTATGTTTTTAATATTTTCTACTAAAAAGTGTGTTTTCCCTGCTCCAGGTCCAGCATATATTTTCATATGTTTGGACAATTGCTGTGGTGTTAATATATCTCCAGAAGTTATTTCGATAGCCATTTTATACCCTCCTTGATATAATCAGGAACTATTACCTTATTCATTAGGTTTTCTTCAACTAGTAAACTTAAAGCAACATCTCCTTTCTTGTCTTTAGCATAAGTTAAAAATAGTTCTGCAAAAAACAACTTCTTATATGTATTTGCATCTTTAATATAGGACTTACAAGCACAAATATATTTTTTAAGAATTGGAGCTATTTTATCTCTACTATTTTTATTTATTCTTTCCAGGTTATTCCACCATTTGTAAAAGTTAGTACCGTTCTCATCGATAAAATCCTTTAGCGTTTTAGGTAATGCAATTTGAAGTAGTCTTGTTAAAACATAATCATTTTCAATATTGCTCATAAAGAGCTCATCCTCAAATGTTTGCCCCAGTTGCTGCTGTGATACAATATGCACATTTGTTGCATCATTAAAGCATTTATTTAACACCTCAATGTGAGAAGGAACGAATGTAGTGTAATTTGATATAGGTTCTATTACATCGGATTTAAACCATTTAAAATCCTTATCTGTAACACACAAAACTTTCTTCTGAACAGCATTATGTGCAAATACATTAATAAAATGACTAAAATGTTTACCTCCTATTTCAACAATTGATATATGTTCATCTTCATACGAATACTTAAGCTTGTCCATAAATTTAGGCAAAAGTAACTTTTCTGCAATGCCTTCTACAAGTATCACCTTGTCAGCAAAAAGCATATCCGATCTAGTTACATCTAAAAACTTCATCATATGTTTTTTTGAGTTTTCATTATCTTTAAATTGTATTTGCAAGCTTTGCTGTACGCACTCTGTGTCACCATCTTGCCTCTTATAATCTATCATAAACATATTATCAAGACCTGCTACAGCTGTTATATTAGAAGAATGTGTTGTAACAAAAATTTGTTGTTTTAGACTATCCGTTTCATCAAGATTCTTGAGGAATTTGAATAGTTTATACTGCATAGCAGGATGTAGATGTGATTCTGGTTCTTCAAGACAAAGAATTCTAAAGTCTTTCCCTTTCTGGATTTCTGTCAAACGTATGAGCATATACATATTTATTAAATTATTATATCCTAATCCATTATGGGATAATGGAACAGTATAGCCTGATTTCGTGTCTCTTACATCTATAACGTATGAATCTGATATAGAAACAGTAGAACGGACATCTTGGGCTATAGCAACATAACCTTTTTCTAAACCAATTGCATTTTTTTCACAGTCAATAAGAGATTGGATAGGCTATACTAAATAGGACAATAAAATTCCGAACAATGGTATAATGTAAATATAAACCTTTGGGAGGAATAAAAAAATGGCAAAACGATATGAAGAGGAATTCAAAAAGCAAATAGTAGCATTATATAATAATGGCAAGTCTTTAGCAGATCTAAATAGAGAATACGGTATTGCAAAATCTACTATCAAAGTATGGGTTGAAAGATATAATGATTCAGGCTCCTTCAATGTAAATGACAATAGAACTGAAGAGGAAAAGGAGTTAATTAAATTAAGAAAAAGAGTAAAACAGCTAGAGATGGAAAATGATATTTTAAAGCAGGCAGCGTTAATACTAGGCAAAAAATAGACCTTATCATCTCTAACAGAGATAAATACAGTATTAACGCAATGTGTAACTTTCTTAAGGTCCATAGAAGTCTTGTATACTATCACTTAGAGAAAAGAAAGGAAGAAAAAAATAATTCTAAGGCTGAAGCAAAACTAGAAAATGCTGTAATTAGGATATTTAGAAAAAGTAGAAATAATTATGGAACCAGAAAAATAAGAAAACAATTACAACGAGAAGGAATCATTGTCTCCAGACGAAAAATAGGACAAATTATGAAAAAATACTTATTAGTATCAAACTATACAGTTGCTCAATATAAAGTAAAGAAAAGCAAATGCAATAAAGATAAAATAGAGAATCTAGTAAACAGAGAATTCAATAATAGAGAAAAACTAGAAGTTGTAGTAAGTGATTTAACCTATGTCAGAGTTAATAACAGATGGGGCTATATATGTAATCTACTTGATTTACACAATAAAGAAGTCATAGGATATTCAGTAGGAGAAAAGAAGGATGCACACCTAGTATATAAGGCCTTACTTACTTGTAGATATCCCTTAACAGAAATAGAAATATTACACACAGATAGAGGCAATGAATATAAAAATAAATTAATAGATGAAGTAGTCACTACATTTGGCATAAAAAGATCATTAAGTGCAAAGGGTTGTCCTTATGATAATTCACCTGCAGAAACTTTTAACCATATATTAAAGACTGAATTTGTAAAAGGGAAGAAGTTCAGTAGTTTCAACGAATTAGAGGTAGAATTAATGGATTATATAAATTGGTATAATAACCATAGACTACATGGTTCACTAGATTATCAAACTCCTATGGAGTACAAGGAAAAACAATCAAGATTAAAAGATTCTATGTAGTGAATTTTCTTTGAATTTGCTTCTAAATTAAAAGATAATTTATTGGTCTTGTCAAGGGCGAGCGATAGCGAGTTTATTTACCCTTGACTGGAACAAATAAATTATCTTAAAATAGCAAACAAATTCATGGAAATTTATATAAATTGTTCGGTAAAAATGTGTCCAAAAAAGTGTTGACATATCACCCATAGACATCAATTCCATCAACTCGAACCATGTGGAGTGCGTGGTGTTGATGGAAAAGGAATAGGTTGAAATAGCTAGGGTGGGAAGCGTTTAAGTGAATATATAGGTGTATTTTATGTTCCCTTTAATTGGTATGAGGGAACATATTTTGTTTAGGGAGTCTATTATGGACGCAAAACTAGTAATCCTAACTGGCCTTTTTTATTTAGAGAATAGCTAATTATATGGGAAATTAATATATATATAATAGAGTTAAGCTTAATCGGATTTTGATATATGTGAGGTGATGAGATGGCCAACTTAATATCTATTCAGTATCACAGGACTAGATACCCTGATGATATTAAACCAAGAATATTAGAGGTAGCAGGGCATTTTGATATTAAACCTATAAAGGTAGATGCTTAATATTCATTACATACTGAATATAGCTTTATGCGTGGAAAATTGGATAATAAAATAGTTAGTAAATATAATGAAATATGTAATGCAAACAAGAAAGGTATTCCGATGCTATGGTATTCCGAAAAATGGTCTGTTGAGTTTGCAGATTATATAAAGGATATAACGAATGGTAGCATTGATCCTAGCATTATAGAAATTCATCCACTTTTTCAGATTATACTAATCTAGAAGAATTTCTGAATAACTATAAAGTATTTAAAGAACGCATATCTTTATTTTTTCCTAAAACAATAATCCTAATAGAGAACAGAAGCGGGACAAGATATTTTGGAGGAAATTTCATAGTATCAACTATAGATCAATTAGTTAGCCTATCACAATTAATGGATGAAAAAGGATCTGACTTGAGAATCACCTTAGATTTACCTCAACTCTTTACAGCTCATAGTATAAGTAAATCAGAGAAAGATTTAATGATTGAGATTTTTAATGCTATGAAAAGTATAAGGCATAACATTTTTGGTATCCATCTATGAGGCAAAAAGGAGAACAACAATGGCAGAAGAGTCGCTCATATTGGAGATTTAAATAGTTATTTTATGTATGATCTAGATTATAAAAAGACTTTCCTAGAGTATATGTTTGATACATTTAATGATGGTATTGACAGATATTTTGTACCTGAAGTAAATAGTGGTAGAGAAGACCTTGTATCTATAGTTAATGATTTGAGAAATGAGGGATTTAAGTTTATTTGATTCATACTATGATGGGATCGTTTTAAAGGTAAAGCATGGGAGTGGGGCGTGAAAGATAAAGAATTAGAGCAAATTTGTATAAATATTTATAAAAAACATAAACAAGCATGAGACTAAACATTTCAAAGGTTTTCTACAGATTATTTTAATAATATTTTCCCTCCTGTTCCTAATGTTCAAGGATATTGGGGAGAAGGCATAAATTATCTTTGGGAGATAAGAAATAATTATTCAACAGGGAAGTTACATGTTAAGTTCGTTATGTGTAACTATGACGAGTGAAATGGTAAAAAGGCTGAAAGGCTATCAAAGCTACTTAATAAGGAGTTAAAAGATGATTGGCAGTGGAAAACATTTTATTCTTTTAATATTACTTTAGCAAGTCCTGATAGGGTAGAGGAATATTTTGAAGGAGAATATGAAGATATAAAGAAAGTTAAGGAATTGTGGGTCAATAACTAATAGTAAAGTTAAAATGTGTAGAAAAGTGGGATATATATGATTATTAAAGAATAAGAATGACATTTAAAGATTGCAAGGTTGATCAAATATTAAAAGGAATGAAATAATTGAAATGGTGAAAAATAAGTTTCCAAATGATGAATTTTCTATGGACAATTATATTTATTTATATAAATTTATACAAAAATGAATGATTGTATTATAATATAGAAGGTAGTATGTTTATTATTATTTTTGGACAAGAATGAACAGTTTACATAAACAAGATGCTAATTTCCTTTCTGTACATCTTATGGTTCTTTTAGCAATAGAATAGAGCTTGGTTTGGTACCAGGCTCATTTGTTTGTGGGCTTAACTATACTTTTTTGATGAAGTTGTTGCTTTTACTTCGGAAACTTTAAACAGTCTTTCTGGCCAAAGCCAATTGTTGGCGAAGAAAAACGATGAAAGTATGGAACTTTTAAAAGAGCTACAATCCTTTAAAGATAGCGTGATACATGATAACGAGATCATGATTAGCAAAATTCAACATCTTATAGACTTAGCAACAGAGGTAGAAAATGTTGTAAACAGTGTTAAAGACATTGCTGAGAAGACAAATCTTTTATCTTTAAACGCTTCCATTGAAGCAGCAAGAGCGGGTGAAAACGGACGCGGTTTTGCAGTTGTAGCTCAAGAAATTAGAAACTTGGCAGATGATACAAAGCAAAAACTTAATGGTATGATGCAGTTTGTAAACAGTATCAGGGTTGCTGCTGAAGAAAGCAAAGTTAGTTTAAACAACACTATTAACTCATCTTATCAGATGAGTGAAAAAATAGAAGCAGTATCCGATACTGTTAGTGAAAATATAGGCATGCTCAATAATGTAATAGAAAACATAGGCACAATCAATAAGTCAATGCAGGAAATAAACCTTGCAACCAATGAAATAAATCAGGCTATGGAAGTATCAAGCCAAGATGCGGAAAAACTTAGCAATATGACCCAAAGCATACATGAAGATGCTAAAAAGAGTGTTGAGTTTGCAGGACAGGTATCTAAAATTGATAATCAGTTGTCTGAAATGTTGAACGTGATGTTCCAAAGTCTTGAAGGTGGTATTCATGCCATTAAAAAAGAAGAAATACTAGATGCATTATCAAAGGCAAAGAATGCCCATATAAAATGGATAGAGGTGTTAAAAAAATCTGTAGAAGAAATGCGCATTTATCCTCTACAAACCAATCCAAAGAAATGCGCCTTTGGACACTTCTACAATGCTATACGTATAAATTACTCAGAAATAATTGAGGAATGGGAACAGATAGGTGAGGTTCATCATAGATTTCATCTTATAGGGGATAAGGTAATTGCGGCTATAAAGAACCATCAAAAAGCCCAAGCTTTGAATCTATATAATGAAGCTGAAGCATTATCTAAAGAAATAATCCATTTAATGGAAGATGTAATGGATAAACTAAAATCATTGGATAAATAAGAGCTAAAATAGGTATTATATATGGGACAGGAAATACTCTCTTCTGGTATAAAGCCATGATGTGAAAGCAGAAGGGAGTATTTTTGTTGAAGGTCAAATTTAATGATATGGAGGTGAAAGCTATGAATCCTAATCTAATATATATTGTTTATGGCGATAATCCAAAATCCATGATAAAAAGAATACTGCATGAAATAGATTTAGAAAAGGATATACCTAATAAGGATTCCTTAATAGGCATTAAGCCAAATTTAGTTGTTGCTAAGCCATCAACTTCTGGAGCTACAACTTGCCCTCAATTGGTTGAAGGATTAGTAGAACATCTAAAGTCTAAAGGGTATAACAACATGGTAATATTAGAAGGCTCTTGGGTAGGAGATAATACTCAAGATGCTTTTAAGGTATGCGGATATGAAAATCTATCTAAAAAGTACAATATACCCTTAATCGATTTGCAAAATGATAGCTATAGTGATTATGAAGTAGATGGTGTAAAACTTTCGGTTTGTGATAGTGTAATGAAACTTGATTATTTAATAAATATGCCAGTATTAAAGGGCCATTGTCAGACTAAAATAACTTGTGCTTTGAAGAATATGAAGGGCTGTATTCCAAACAAAGAAAAAAGGCGTTTTCATACAATGGGATTACATAAGCCTATTGCTTACCTTAATAAGGTGATAAAACAGGATCTGATAATAGTGGATGGAGTAATAGGGGATTTAAACTTTGAAGAGGGCGGGAACCCTGTTCAGATGAATAGAATAATAGTTGGTAAAGATCCAGTACTAATTGACAGCTATGTTGCCCAATTATTAGGTTATGATGTAGAAGATATTCCTTATATAAGCATGGCAGAAGCAATAGGAGTAGGAAGGATTATTACATCGGATGATAATATTAAAGAATTAAATAAGGATTCAACTCCAATGACCATTCCAAAGACTAGGTTAGTAGAAAAACTTACAAAAAATGTAGAGGAGAACATGGCTTGTTCAGCTTGCTATGGTAGTTTAGTTCATGCCTTAGATAGGTTAAGTGAGTTAGGATATGCTTGTGATGAAAAGATATATATCGGACAAGGATTTAAAGGCAAAAGGATAAAAGGTATAGGAATAGGCAGTTGCACTAAAGGATTTGAAAAGAGCTTACTAGGTTGTCCTCCTAAAGCTAAGGATATAATAGAATTTTTAAAGGAGTCTTTTTAAAGGATAGTCATATGAGTGTGGATTTTAAATTTATCTTATTTAATCAAACTTTGTCTAAATAAGTGACTGTAAGATGTTCCAATAATCCCATTTGTGTTATATTCATTGGCGAATTTTGTATTATTTTAAAATATAAAATAGATAATTTGTGAGTAAAATATATATTTCTGTAAAGTTGCCTAAAATTTTGAAATTTATATATTGATAAAATTTAAACATATGTTAAAATTTTATAGTGGGTGGTCTTTTTTGAGGTAGTTTAGGATTTTACTGTGAGAATCAAATAGTGTTGTGTCATAATATAAAATACTATAGGCAGTAAGATGTTCATAAATTTATAATAAAAATGAAATACATATTTGATCTTTTAATTATTTAATGAACTTGTGATAAGATTTCACAAACTTCTGTGTTGCATTTACATGGTCTTTATTTATGCTCTACATCATGGAGATATATACTTAGCATTAAGAGCAAAACTGAGAAATAAGATGATAAAGATGACCATTGAAGCTGCCGAAGGCAGCTATTTTTGTGCGAATACAAATTTCAACAAATGTTAAAGTAAATTCTGGGGGGGTTAACATGAAGATTAAACATAAGATAAGTTTAATTGCTGCAATAATGTGTATAGTGTGTGTTGGTTCCATGTGGGCGCTGAATAGTTTTATACTGTCTCAATACTTGGAAGATACCATAAAAGATAAGATATCAGCTGAAGTTAAATTGAAGGCTAACGACATAAATACGTGGATAGCAAACGAAAAGAGAAATTTAGATGTTATAGTCGAAAGAGTATTACGAGCTAAGGATTATTCAAATGATACACTATATGAAGTTTTAGCAGAATCAGGGGCTATGAACAATGGATATTACTATTATTTGACATTTGAAGATGGGACGCTTATTGATGGTTCTGGATGGATACCAGATGAAGACTATGATCCTTTGACTAGAGAATGGTATGTTAAGACCAAAGAGAACGATGGAAAGATTTATGTGGCAGATCCATATGTGGACGTTAAGACTAACGATTTGGTTTTAACCTTAGCCAAAGAGATTAAACTAAAAGATGGTAGAGAAGTAGTATTGGGAGTAGACATGGAAATATCAGATATGAACCAGTTGGTAAATTCTATAGGACAGCGCTCAGTGGATACTTTGACTTCAGCTACTATGGATGGTATGAATTATGAAAACACAATAAATAAATCAGAAGAATCATATATATTCTTAATAGATAGTAAAGGTAATATAATAAATCATCCTAATCCCGATTTTACATTGAAATCTGATAAAGTGACTAATGCAGCAGATATATTAGAAGGGAAATTAGATAATTTAATAAAAATTAAAAACTTATCCTTACATCAAAGGATAGTAAAAGATTACGATGGAGAAGAGAGAGTATTCTTTTTTGACAAATTAGATGAAGCAGATTGGACTATAGGAATTGCAGTTGATAGAGATTCCATATTTGGGATACAAGATAAGTTTGCAGAGATGACATTGTTCATATCAATAGTATTATTGGGTGTAGGTGTAGTAGTTTCTTATATTATAGCAGGTAGCATAGCTAAACCAATCAAGACAGCTAAGACAGTAGCAAATAATATAGCGCAATTAAGATTAGACGTAGATGTAGATGAAGAATATTTGAGAAGAAAAGATGAAGCAGGTGAGATAGTAAAAGCTATAAAAGGCACTGAAGAGAAGTTAAGGGGATTTGTTGCTGATTTAAATGACCTGGTGACTATAAACGATAAAATTTATAGTACTACTTCAGAAAAAGTGAATAACTTATTAAGCCTTTCAGAAGAAGTGTCGGCAATGACAGAAGAATTGACAGCAGGTATGGAAGAGACTAGTGCAGCAACTGATTCCATATCACAATCGGTAGATAAATTAAACAGTTCAATATCTGCATTTGCTAGTAAAGCAGATGAAGGAGCAAAAACAGCAAATGAGATAGCTAGAAAAGCATTAGAGTTAAACAGTCAGTTTATAGACTCAAAGGATAATACCATGAACATATTGAATGTAGCTAAAAATGAAATAGAGTCAGCAGTAGAGTCTGCAAAAAATGTTGAACAGGTAAAAATGTTAGCAGATGCTATTTTAGATATAGCTGAGAAAACTAGTCTGTTAGCATTAAATGCTTCTATTGAGGCAGCCAGAGCTGGTGAAAATGGCAAAGGCTTTGCCGTTGTAGCGGAAGAAATAAGGAAATTAGCAGATGATTCTAACCAATCTGCAGAAGGAATAAAGCAATTTGCTGAGAACATAAGCATATCCGTTAACGATTTGATATCAGCTACAAACAACTTATTGAAATTCTTAAATGAAAATGTCTTAAATGACTATAGCTTGATGTTAAATGCCGTAGAAAACTATAAGAATGATGGTTCTTTGTTTAGTGGAGTTTTACTTGAATTGTCAAATATGGTTGATGAACTGGAAACAACTATAAATACTGTAACAGCGTCTATAAATAATGTATTTGCTACAATACAACAGACAACAGCAGCTACAACCAACATCGCTGAACAGAATAATCAAATGGTTAGAGAGGTACAAGACATAAATAATGTAATGCAGATGAATTTGAGCTCATCCCATAAGTTAACCAATATGATAGGACAGGTTAAGATGTAATACATAGATAATTCAAAACCACCCGTATAATGGGTGGTTTTTGTACTTATTATGGGTATTGATTTTGGAATTTGGCAAGAGCCTTACTCTTCATAGATCATCTTTCGTGTCATACCACCATCTACCACAAGATTAATTCCCGTGACGAAATCATTTTCTTTTGCAGTTAGATAAAGACAAGCTCTGGCAATATCATCCGGTTTTCCTACCCGTTTGGATAGATGTTGTTCATGATCGATGGGCCTTAATTTTGTGTAATCTCCTGTTTCAATCCATCCTGGAGATATGCAATTAACAGTAACTTTGTCTTTGCTTAAGGAAGTTGCAAGGGCATGGGTAAGAGCTACAATTCCACCTTTACTAGCAGCATAGGCTTCCGAATTGGGTTCAGACATAAGGGCTCTTGTGGAAGCAATATTGACAATAGAGCCGCCTTCCTTATTCCTACGCATATATTTTGCAGCTTCTCGTGAACATAGGAAAACACTTCTTAAGTTTGTGTTTAACAAATCATCCCATTCTTCTATGGTTAAATCATATGGGGACTTAAACAATCCTTTTCCTGCATTATTGATTAAAATATCGATTCGACCATACATTTCATAGGCCACTTCCATCAAATTGATAATATCTGCTTCTTGTCTAACATCAGTTTTTACGAAAATGGCCTTTCCTCCTTGTTCTACAATTAGAGAAACAGTCTTTTGACCAGCTTTTTCATCAATGTCTGCTATAACTACATTAGCTCCTTTTAGTGCGTAATGTAGAGCAACTCCCTTTCCTATTCCATTGGCTCCTCCCGTTACAATCACTGTTCTATTGGAAAAATCCAAGACAATCACATCCTTTTGAAATTTATTTTATTAACATTAAGATAACACAAATAAGGAATTAATACCATGATCTTATTCATTTAATTGCTTAACAACTGGGCTTTTTATCTTTTTCTAGTAGTGGTAGTGTTTTTAGCTAGAAACTATAAAAAAATTGAATTTTAAGTGGGGAGTTTTTAAATTTTATGTATCTAAGTAAGTTGAAAAAGTTATACCTCATTTCATAGGAGGGTCATTTGTGTACAATATGGATATTAGAGTGTCAAAGGTAGAACAACGTGTAACACTGCTGCGCAAAAAACATAGAAGGCGATTGACCGGCATGCTGGTCTCTATGTGTTTTATGCTAGCAAGTAGCCTTGTTAAGGTGTCTAGTACAATGATTGGAGAGAAACAAGTATATGTTCTCAATTTCTATGGAACCACTATGCTTTTTAAAGATGCTGGTGGCTATGTATTGGTAGGAGTTGTTTTTTCATGTTAGCAGTAGTGGTTACGGTTTTATGTATACGACATAAGGATAAAAATTAAAAAATGCTAAGAATGGATAAAAATTGCGATTGTTTATATTTCATAACTTGGTTATGATATTATACATTAAAAATAAATAACTGCCGCTAAACTTTTTAGTTTTAGCGGCAGTTATATTTTTAAATCTTAAATTGTTTAACTAGATTGATTAGTGATTCTGATTTTTCATTGGATTCATTTGCTAAGTTTACAACGTTTTCAGCCATACTTACGATCATGGCTGTTTTTTCTGCTATATTTGATACTCCAGTAGCTTCTTCGTTGGCTGATGTGGATATCTGGTTGATAGCTTGTACCATGTTTTGTACTGATGCTAAAAGCTCCTCAGAGATTGAACTGAATTCCGTTACTATATCGTTGATCATAACAGAAAGTTCATTGTAGCGTTCACTGTTTTGTACTACTCCTTCGTAATCGGTTAGTACTTTTTTATCAATAAATTCCATAATCTCCATAGAGCTTGAAGAAAGAGAATTTACTACTGCTATAACTTCGTTTGTTACTTCTTGAATTCTAGATACAGAAGTCTTTGAGCTTTCTGATAACTTTCTTATTTCGTCTGCTACTACTGCAAATCCTTTACCTGCTTCACCTGCTCTAGCTGCTTCAATAGCAGCATTTAAAGCTAACAAATTGGTTCGAGAAGTAATATCAAGTATTGCATTGGTTAACTCGTTAATTTGATTAACAGCTTTGGACTGCTCAATTGCATTCTGTAAATCGATTTTTGTTTTACTGTATATTTCCATTGCTTCTTGTTTAGATGATATTGCTGCTACTTTCATTTCTTCACTTAATTTACTTACCTTGCTAACAGTAGTTGCACCTTCTTGAGCTTTAGTGGCAACGAACTCAATGGCTTTTTCCACCTCAAGAGAAGTAGCATTCATCTCTTCAGTTGATGCAGCAGTTTCTTCTGCTCCTGCAGATAATTCCTCTGTAGTAGATGATATTTCTTCTAGGTCTGCGTTTAAGTTATTCATATTATTGTTTATATCACCTAGCATTTTAACAACATTTGTACATTCATCTACAACTGCTTTTATCATAGAGCGTATAGAATTTTGCATTTTGTCTAAAGAATTAGCTAAAGTACCTATTTCATCTTGTTTAGATAATAGTTTTTCTGGTATATTTACTGTAAAATCTCCTGTAGATATGACGTTTAAGTGTTCAGTAGTTTCTTTAATTGGACGAGTAATATTGCGAGAAATTAATATTGTTAACATTATTCCTGCTAATAGGAAGACGACAGATAATGATATCATGATGCTAGTTAAACTGTTTACTTTAGACATGATTACTGTTTTTGGGGCAGTTACAGCTAAAGACCAGTTAGTTCCTTCTACAGGATAATATGCCATGTATTTAGTTTCTCCATTATATGTATACTCACCAATACCTTGCTCGCCTTCAGTCATCTTCTTTACTATGTTGCTTAATTGTTCTAATTTAGGGTCATTTTCTAATTGTTCAAAGACATTGTACATTTCTGCAACACGCGTTAGATCGCTGCCTGCTATCATGGTTCCTGCATTGTTAAACATGTATACTTCTCTCTGGTTAAATTCCATTTCACTAGTGAATGTGCTCAATGCATTGCCATCTCGTCTTGCTACAAGTACACCTACTACTTGATTGCCTTGTTTTATTGGAACTGCAAATGCTACTACCATGCTGCCATCTGTTTTGCTGATCATTGGATCTGAAACAGCATTTTGGCCGGATAATGCTTTTACAAAATACTCTCTTTCATGTATATCAACAGTTTCTCCTGTTGTGTCTGTGGCAATACCATTGGTATCTGCGAGCATTAAACTCTTATGGCCACAGCGTTCAACTTCATCTTGAAGAAGAGCTAATTTTTGCTCCAATGTTAATTCACTACTTTTTATCCAAGGGCTATTAGCTAGAGCTTCTAAAGCATTTAGTTGAGTGTTGATTTTCTCTGTGATGATTTTAGCATCAGCTTTAGCTATTTCTACTAAATTTTCATCAATATTAGTTTTTAGCGCATTGCTTGCACTAAAGTATGCGGAAATCCCTAGTCCAACACAGATTGTGAATATTAGTATCCCAAATAATAAGCTAATTTTAGTTGTGATGCTTTTGAATTTCATCAGATCCTCCCCTTTACCCTAGTTTATTGTTTGATCAACAGCGTTAAGAGCTGTCTGGTGGTATGTGTTTCAATTAGTATAATTGTACCAAAATATACCATAAATTTCAACAAAATTATGTAAAAATAAACAATATTCTAAAATAAACAATAAAATATAAAGAAAAACGATAATATATGATATTTTATGATAATAAAAGACAATGAACGACAACATAGAATATTAAACATTACATTTAAGTTGTAATGAATTTAATACATTCAAAGTTTTAAGTTTAATCTTTATTTAAATTGTAAAAGCATCCCTAAAGAGTGAAATATATGTGAGATAATAAGTTGATATGGAAAGAAAAATAAAACGAGAGGGGCTGTTTAGCAGCCCCTTACTGGATATGCAATCGTTATTGTGGGATTATAATTTAAAGAGTTATGCTTTTTGGTATTGATTTGACTGAGTCTTTTCGTGGGAAGTTGTCCAGTTAGTCTTTTTATAATATACCATAAATATAATGGAGCTAATAGACCAAGTCAAAGGATATGCCCAGTAGATAACTCTTATGTCTGGTATTATTCTAACTGCTATGGTTATATAAGATATTCTTATTATACACCAGCTTATTAACATTACAAACATGGGTACATCCGTTTTTCCTGCTCCACGAAGTATTCCAGCTAAGCAATGAGAAGTTGCTAGTAAAAAGTAGAAAAGGCTTATGGTTCTTGCTTGGGTTACTCCATACTTTATAACTTCTGGTTCAGAACTAAAAAAACCTATTAATTTTGGTGCAAATATCCATATGATTATACCAATTGCTTCTGATAAGGAAACTCCAGTTATAACTCCAAAGCGAGCACCTTTTTTTGCACGTTCATATTTTTTTGCTCCAAGGTTTTGCCCAATAAATGTTGTAAGGGCAACGCTAAAGCTAGTAATAGGCAAAAATGAAAAACCTTCAAGCTTAGAATAGCTGCCGCTGCCTGCCATTGCAATAGATCCAAATTTATTGATGTTAGATTGAACTATTACATTAGCAAGAGCAATTACAGAGTTTTGAATTCCAGTGGGAACCCCCATTTTCATTAATTTTTTAAGCATATTGAGATTTAATTTTATTTGTTTTATGTAAATCTTATAGCAATCATCAACTTTTGTAAGCTTAATAAATGCAAGAGTTGCACTAACTAATTGAGAAATAAGAGTTGCTATAGCTGCGCCTTCTATACCAAAACCAAACACTGCTACAAACAATAAGTCCAATACAACATTTGTAACTGCGGCTATTATAAGATAATATAAAGGACGTTTACTATCTCCTATTGCCTGAAATATTCCCATACAGGCATTATACATAACAATTCCAATTCCTCCAGCGAAGTATATTCTAAGATATGTTACAGCATTTATAAATACATCATCGGGAGTTTTCATCAACTTTAAAAACCAAGGTGTAAATCCTACTCCGATGATTGTAATTAAAATCCCTGCTATAAAACCAAATGCAGTAGTAGTGTGAACTGCAATGGAAAGGTTTTCTCTATCATTGGCACCAAAATACCTGGAGATTATTACGGATGCTCCCACAAATATTCCGTTTATAAAGCCTATAATTAGAAATATTAGGCTTCCTGTAGAACTTACTGCAGCAAGAGCTTCTTTTCCAAGTACATTACCAACTACAAGGGAATCTACAACATTATATAGTTGCTGAAAGAGGTTCCCTAAAAAAATTGGCAATGCAAATAATATTATTTTTTTTGATATTTTGCCTTCTGTCAAATTTTTGTCCCCCTTAGCTGATCAGTTTTTCGTTTACAAAGACAGAAAAAATGTTACATAAATATATTAACATAAATATTGTTAAATTAATAAGAAATTTTAGAAATTTGATTTGAATAGACAAATGTACTATTTAGATTATAATTATAGCTTTACTTGTTTTTTGTGAATAATTTTACGACTCTAGTTGCTGTGAAAAAGTCTAGGCTATAAAGATAGAAATTTCCTGAGAAGTAAATTGGAAGATTTAAGAAAATAATAACTATCTTATATAAGGCAGTTATAAATTAGAGTAGTACAATTGCCCAATATGCCTCTACGTGGGACTATGTAGAATCCATTACATAGTTCATAAAGAAAAAGTAAATGAAGTGAGAAATTAATTTTATTTGTATAAGATAAAAATTGATCAGGATTCTGATTGGTTAAGAAGGAAATAGCTGCTTTGTGGTCTAAAGTTCCTATTTGATTTATAATGTAATATCAAGAAATTCTTTACAATTATTTCTTATAGCAATTTCTAATTGGTCTTGTCTAAAAGCTTTACACAAATATATAGAGGTTTTAAGAGAATCTATATTTTCTTTTTTCCCAAATCTATATTCAGCAATTCCCTTTCCATAAAAAAGAAGACTTAAACCATTTAAATTTCTATTTTTTTGGCAAGATTCAATACCTATATTAGAAAAATATAAAGCTTTTTTAAAATCTTTGTTTCTTATGTATGCACCTGCTAAATTATGACATAGTTTAGGATATATTTCATCATCATTGTTTAAAGTATTTATACAGAATTCCAAAATTTCTATGTATTTTTCTTGATGATTTAACTTATTAAATATAAAAGCTATATTCATTAATATCCTTATTTCCATTGAAGAATATACGAATGAATTATATTTATTTATTTTGAAAGAGGGAGTGGTTATTTTAATTGATTCTATTAATTTATCAAGAGCTTCTTCATTACTATTGTTATAGTATAGGATAATTGCTTCTATAAAAAACAATAATTGGGTTACAAGCTTTTTGCAATATGTATTTTTAATAGTAGATAATAGTATTTTTAATCCTTTGACTTCAACTTGCAAATTATTTAGTTCTCCATTATCTATCTTAGATTCTATTCTTTTTTTAATTTCATAAAAAGCCAAGTAATCGTCAAATCTATACTTAATAAGTAAATCAATTAAATCTTGTTTGTAGATTGGTGATAGAAGTTCTAAAGTTTCTAATTTAGGGATTACTTTACCATTTTCAATCCTTCGAAGAGTTACAGGGTCAATATATGCTAAATCTGCTACTTCTTTTTGAGTGAGATTTAAACTTTTTCTTATATCTTTCAAATTTTTCCCAAACATATTAAGATTATAAATCATGAAATCACCTTCTAAACAATTAATTTAATTATCTTAAGATGTTTAAAAAGCGACATTAAAGTTTGTTGTAATTAATTTGGTTACTTCATATTATATATTTAAGAAATAGAGGTGTAAAGGAGATGAGAAAATAGTATTTTTTTAAATGGTATAGTGTATTAAAAGGTACAATAACATATACAGTAGCTACTAAGAAAGGGGGTATAGAGTTTACCATGAAATATCATTTAAAATCAATTTTAAAGAGCAAGTTGACATGGACTTTTTTCCTAATTTTATTGATATCGAATTTATATACTACGATTAATTTGGAAGTACTGACAGAATCTGAAGCTAAAAAAATTGTGACTCATTATAGATTATCAGCTATGACTATTAGAGATTATTTATCTTCTGAGAAAAAATTTATAGACAAACAAGACCTTAAAGATCCAAATTATATTAATTATATTAATAATTATTTTACCTATAGGGAATGGTTAGCTGATAATGATGACAAAAGAGCTGAATTTTATTCAAATAGGAAAAATTTATTAGATTATAATAAATTTTATGGAATAAATATACAAGAGGCTATGGCAGAAATGAATTACAATGCAGATCCGGAGGAAGGTAGACCTTTTGCTGAAGATGTTTTTAAACAAGAACTGAAAGAAATAAGAAAGAAAGTAGAATTGGAAAAACTTCCTTATAATTCTCACGATCTTCGTTTTGTAAATAATACATCTGAATCAGAACAAACTACTACATATAATGCTTTTAAAGTATTCTTAAACAGATATTTTGAGCTAATATTAAAGGATGTAAAAGAACTGAATATGGGTACACCTTCTCCCTGGACACTGTTAATACAAAAAGTAAGTATTGAAGAATTTTCAGCTATTATGATACCTGTTATATGCTTAATTTACTCAACTGCATTAGTTATGGAAGATAAGAGAAGTGGAAGCATTAAACTAGTGGAAATGATACCCAAAAAAAGAAAATATGTAATATTGCATTATTACTCAATTATACTATTAGCTGTACTTATTATATTATTATTTTCTTTTGGTATTCCTATGCTAATATTGGGTTTAAGACATGATTTTAGAGGATTAAACAATCCCATTTTTGTATATCCGAAAGGATTCACATCTTTTAATATTTATGAACATATAGATGAGTGGGTAACTTTTAGTTTAGGTAAATATTCTGGTACTTCTATTATTACAGGATATAATTTTCCTTTTCCATCAGATGAACTGGTGTTTTATCCTTTGTGGAAAGTGATTATATTGTCTCTTTTACCATCAGCAATTAAAATATTATTCTATACTTTACTGGGGTTGAGTGTTGCAATGTGTTTATCCAAAAAAACATTTGCAATTGTTGTTTCAGGATTGTTAAGTATTGTAACAATAGTATCACAAGTTTATTTGGATAAGGCTTTATTTAATCCATTTTCTGTTCCTAATGGATGGGATTTAGCTATATGCTCTACTCAATTTTCGTGGCTGCGAGGAGTTACTGTATTGAGTTTATCATGGATTATCCTACTTATATTGACACTATTTTATAATCAAAAACGTGATTTTGCTGATTAACATTGGAGGTGGGACAATGGAGAACATTTTGGAAGTTGAAAATTTACGAAAGTCTTTTGGCCATCAACTTGTTATACAAGATCTTAGTTTTAAGGTAGGTAATCAAGAAATAGTAGGATTTCTCGGCCCAAATGGTAGTGGAAAATCTACCACATTAAAATGCATTGTAGGGTTGTATCGTCCAACCAAAGGAGAGATAAAAATTGGTGGCTACTCTATTGAAAAAGATAGGGAAAAGGCATTGTCCCTTGTAGGACAAAGTATTGAAAACCCAACATTATTTCCAAATTTAACAGGGCGAGATCATTTAAAAATGATGGCTAGATGGCGTGGAGTTGATGATAAAAGGGTAGAAGAAATGGTGGAATTTAGTGATCTAGGGCACCATATAGACAGAAAAGTGGGAAATTATTCTATGGGAATGAAGAGGAATACATTTATACTCTGCTGATCCTGATAGAGATGGATGGATTGCATTTACTTGTGATGATGAATATGCTTTAAGTAAAATTATGATGGATTTACAGAAGGAGAATATTCAAATTCTTGACTTTAATAGGAAAGATCTTGATTTAGAAAGCTTTTATAAATCCTATTATAAGGAGTAGTTTGTTATGAAGAGGCTTATAGGTAATGAAATAAGACTATTTCTTTCAGAGAAAAATATAATCTTAACTATTATAGCTATTGTATCAATGGTATTCTTGTTTCAATTTAATTATATAGAAAAATATAAAAAATATCCTGAAGTGCATCAAAATGAGTTACAAGAGCAAATAGATAATGCAACTGTTTGGGCTGAACGATTTAAGGCAAGATTAAATCGGCTATTGAAAGAATATCCTGGTCATGAAGCTATTCCTGAAGCTGAGCTGGAAGCAAAAATCTGGGAAAAAGATCTATCATATTTGAAATTTCTACAACTTTTATGGGATGATCCAGAAAAATATGAAACCATAATAAGAAAAACAGAAAAAGAAATGGACGATAACCTAATACCAATTCATGAACAAGGAATAGAAACAGGTATTACAGGTTTATATAAATCGGATGAAAGAGATTGGAATAGTAGAATGATATTAAGAGATGCTTATGCTAAAGAAAATAGGCAATCTCCTTTAATACCTATTAGACCAGATGGTGCATATTTGGTTTCAGAAGCATTAAATGGCACAAGTTTTCTATATTTTGTTGCTGTCATACTCATAATTCTATTAAATTTCGATATATGGTCAAAGGATTTTGAAAATGAAACATCTAGATTGCTTTTTACTATGCCTTATAGTAAAAAGCAGATATATTTAACAAGGTTGATTGTAAGGTTTATCATGTCTTTAATTTCAATTTTCGTATGTTTGACTATACTATTTTTAATTGGGTATGTTAAATTTGGAAGTGGGTTGGAACGCTTAATTATTGTAAATCAAAAGGGATTAAATAGTTTTAGCTTTTTCAATTTGTCCAGACTAGAGTTGTTGCCACTTGATAAAGTGATTCAAGTAGAAAAATATATATTATTAGAATTAGCAGTATTTATTCCATATATACTTTTGGTGTACACTGTCATACAATTAGTGTCATTTGTTAGCAGAAATCAGATGACTTCTTTAATAATTCCACTTATAGGGTTAATTATGTTGATAACTAATTTAATGTTGCCTAAAGAATCATATATGGTTGGAGCAAATATTTTTTTATATATGCAGCCAGAGAAAATGTTTTTAGGTGATTTAGGTATTGGATTGCCTTTATCAATAACTTTATTGTTTGTTGTGTCTTTGTTATTAATAGGAATATCTTTGATAATCTTAAACAAGAAGGAGCAGTACTAAGATTTAATTGTTACTCTATAAGCAAAAAAATTAGGCCATGTAGGTCCAATTAATATTGCTAAATATAAAAAAGTGGATTTGTTTAATTAAATTATTTGTTGAGCTGTAAAAGGGTATCCAGATGAAAATGATATAAAGTATGCATTAAAATTTTATAAAATAATTATCTAAAGCCGAAATAGTGAATGATATACAAATGTAAAACATTTTGATTAAAAAATTATATTTATTAGGAAATATAATAAAATTGGTTGCTTGAAGTGATTTATGCTATAATAATTATGGAATTTGTGTAAGTTTTAGGGGTATTTTAGATTAAATAAATTTGTTGCATAGTTAATGTTAATTTTCATTCAACAAATTATGCAGCATTTATAATTAACGGCTTTTTGTTGTACATTAGAAAAGGATATAAACATAATATTTTATAACAGGAGGTAAAGATAATGGAAGAAGTTTATGAGTTTTTAAAAAATTGCGGAACATATTATTTAGCTACAGTAGAAGGAGATCAGCCAAGAGTTAGGCCTTTTGGAACTGTAGATATATTTGAAGGGAAACTTTACATACAGACAGGTAAGGTAAAAGAAGTATCTAAACAGATTCAGAAAAATCCAAAAGTAGAAATCTGTGCTTTTAATAATGGAAAGTGGCTTAGAGTATCAGGTAAACTTGTAAGAGATGACAGAGTAGAGGCAAAGAAGCATATGCTTGACAACTATCCAGAGCTTCAATCCATGTATTCTGCTGAGGATGATAATACTGAGGTTCTTTATTTTGAAGACGCAACAGCTATTTTCTATTCATTTACTGATGAGCCAAAAGTAATCAAGTTTTAGTGAATACAGAACGAGATTATAAGAAATCAATAAGTTTCTTATGTTGTTGTGATTTAGAAAAAATATGATTTATGAAATCCATTAATGATGTAATTCCATTTTATGATTTAAAGATGAATGGATTTGATATAATGCCATAAAAAGGCCTGTGTAGTAAGAATTGCTACATAGGCCTTTTTATTTTAAGAATATAAAAATTTATATTTATAATGTCGAAAAATCTTGAAATATAGAAAATTACATCGTATAATATATGAGTGATGTCAAAAAATGTAAAACTATAAAATTCATATGTTAAAGGAAGTGGTATATTAAACTTGTTGTTAATTTTGAAATGCTTTATTAAAAATTAATATGAGGGGGAGTTAATTTGAAGCTGAGAACGCGTCTATTGATAATACTCTTAGTTACCAGTTTGATTCCGCTGATTATTTTTTCAGCTTTGTCCGTATCATCTTTTATTTCAAAATCAATTGAAGATACATACCAACTAAATGAAGATAAGCTAGAAACTGCTAAAGCAGAAATAAACAAAATGATTGAGAAAAATTTCAATACACTACATATTATTGCTAAACAACCAGCAATTCGAAATTTTGATTTAGATGCAGCAAAAAGTATTTTAGTAGATGCGGCTAAAGTTAATACAGATCTTATTATTACTTTAGACAATGCTGAAGGGAATCAAGTTGTTAAGAGTAACGACGATGATTTAACAAATGTCAGCGAAAGAGAATTTTTTAAACAAGCTATGAGCGGTACAGAAGAGTACATATCTGATATTCTCATATCAAAAGTCACTGGGAAGTTGAATGTGGTTATTGCAACTCCTGTGCGTGATATGAATGATAATATAATAGGAATCTTGCAAGCTAGTATTGAGCTTTCAAAAATAAGTGATTTTGTTACAGAGCTATCAAAGAATGGATCAAATGTATATGTTCTATCTAGACAAGGAACTGTATTAGCACATCCTAATGGAGAATATGTTCAAAATCAAGAGGATTTTAGTGCCTTAGAATTTGTACAATCGGGACTTGCTGGAGAAGGAGCAACTTTGAAAACAAAGAACATACAAGGAGAAGAGGTAGTTGTAAGCTACTCTTTAAATGATCTAGCAGGATGGTTGATTGTTGTAGAGACTCCAGTTTCAGTTGCTATGTCTTCTGCTTATAAACTTCTAAACGCTATTATTGCTATGTTTGCTATTTCTGCAGTTGTTATAGGATTATTAGGCCTTTACTTTTCAAGGCGTTTTACTAAGCCAATTGTTAATTTATCCTCTGTGATAAAGACGATTGCTGAAGGAGATTTAAGGGATTTCGATGTAAAAGTCAACTCAAAGGACGAAATTGGACAAGTTTATCATGATCTAAAGATGATGAATGAGAATTTAAGAGAACTGATGGGAAATATTCAAACTGTTGCTTCCACATTGGCATCCCATTCTTTGCAATTATCATCAACCACAGAAGAAACGACTCAGAGTTTGACTCAAGTTGTTACAACTATAAATGAGATGGCACAGGGTAACAGTGAACAAGCATTGATGGTACAGGATTCTACCAATGCTATAGCTAAGGTTGATAATATAGTTTCAGAAGCTACAAAAAGGACTGAAGTAGCAGCCAATAAGGCAAAAAAATCATTAGAGCTTGCAAAAGAAGGTCAAAGGGCTATAGAATATCAAACTCAGAGGATTGAAGAGAACAACAAACATACTAAAGCTGTTGGAGAATCAATACAACATCTAGCTACTATGGCTGATGAAATTAGAGATATTATTGGGGTGATTAATAGCATAGCTGAGCAAACCAATCTTCTAGCATTAAATGCATCAATTGAGGCAGCTAGGGCAGGAGAAGCAGGATTAGGATTTGCTGTAGTGGCAGAGGAGATTCGAAAATTAGCTGAACAGACTAGCAGTTTCACTAAGAAGATTGAAGATATTGTTAAAGGAATAAATGGAAGAGTAGTAGAGACAGTTAACAAAATGAATCAAGTTAAGGAAAGCGTATATGCCATGGAGGAATCAGCAGAAGATACCAATGAAAGCTTTACAAATATTTTTACTTCCATTACAGAGCTTACGCAGATTGCAGACGATGTGTATATGGCTTTAGAGGAAATAAACAGTCAAACTAAAGAAGTGGCTAATCAAGCCATGAATATATCTGCAGTAGTTGAAGAAGCAGCAGCAAGTATGCAAGAGATATCAGCTTCTTCAGAAGAACAGTTGGCTTCAATGGAAACAATTGCTCAATCTTCTGTTCAGTTGGAAGATATGGCACAAGAATTAGTTGCTCAGGTTAATAGATTTAAAATTTAATTATGTAAGTAAATTTAAAAAGAACCAATTGCAAAGGGCGTTTTAAAATGCAATGTACCCAACTAAGGCAAAATATTGAATTTCAAAAAACATATTAATAGGTCTATTATGATGAATCAGGAGGTAGCTAAATAAAAAAATTAAAAATGTAAACTCCAATGTTGTGATTGTGAAGATTTGCAATCTAAAGTGAAGTTTAAGTTTTTTCAACAGTTTAAAGAAGCGTTTAAAACCAAATGGAAGATTAATTCTTAGGGACTTTACTATAGAGAATAGAATATTACAGTGGTTGTTTAAATCCGTTCAATGTTACTTGTAAATACTACAGGACATGGAGATGTAAGGATGTATACTAAATCTGATGTTGAGAATATGTGCAATGAATCAGGCTTAATTGTTGATGAAATTGAATAGAGAAAAGAATTTTGATGCATTGTGTGATTAAAAATAGATAATTAAATGCTCTTTTCTAGTCGAATCTAAATAGTGTTAAACCAGAAAAGAGCATTTTTATATTAAAATTTAAGAATATTAATTGAAGCAAAAAACTACTAGTTTGTATATTGACTTGTATATACAGTGAATTAATATAATATTATTGTCAAATATTGTTGATATATTAATAGATTTGTTGAATAGATTATAGCATTCCCAAAATTAGATAAGGTACAAAAATGATATTTAATATAAATGAACTGATGAGGAGACTATTAGAAAGGAGGAGGTAGTAGACATTATATTGTGTAAATGAAGTCTGCTACAAAAATAGTTCATGCATAATATTATAGTTGAAATTATTGCTTCCTCTATTGAGGCTGTTTTGTTGTTAGTTATTCTGGGAGGATTGTATAAACAAAACTTTATTAAGGATAATATTGTAAAGTCATTGCTGTTTTGTGTAGCTTATGTAATAATTACCTACTGGTGTACTGCTTTTATTCCTCCTATATTTCGTACTCTTATCATTTCTGTGTTTTCAATTCTATTGATTAGTTTAATTTCGAAAAAATCCATTTATGGTTCGGCTATAGTCTTAGTAATATTTTTCATGATAATTTCAATTACTGAAGGTATATTGATTAGCATTTTTATGCTTGTAGAAAATGTTACCTTTAATGAGATTTTACAAGATGAAAGAATATTTAGGATGTTTTCAGTATTATCAAAGATATTTCAAATAGCTATAGGATTGAGTATTTATAAGTCTAAAATCAATCTTTCAAAATATAATATATTATCAAAGGAAGGACAAGACTTAAGTATATATTTACTTGAATTTGACATAATTATGCTATCTGTTTTAACTGTAAACTTTAGAACATTTACTAAAGGAAATATCCTTTTATATAATGTTCTAATGTGTGCTATTTTAATATTATTTTCTATTATTGGGATGTTAGAATTGAAAGAACGAGAAAAAATGATGACCATATTGGATAAATATAAAATCCAAGAGCACCACATTAAAAATATGGAAGATATCATTTCCATAATGCGTAAAGAGAAACATGATTTTGCTAATCATATAAGTGTTATTCAAGGATTATGTAAATTAAATAAGGATGATTCACTAGAGAAAATAGATAATTATGTATCTAAAATTACAAACAACATCCATAAAACATATAGATTTTATGAATCGGGAAATGATTATATAGATGGAATACTTACTATAAAACACAATCAAGCTTATCAAAATGGTATTGAATTTGATGTGGAGATTGAGGAGTCCTTTAAATCAATTGATATACCAGATGATGAGCTAATTGGAATCGTAAGTAATTTATTGGATAATGCATTGGAATCTTTTGATTATGAGAATTATAACCAGAATAAACAGATATTTGTTACTCCTTTTAAAGATGAAGATATGTTTTGCCTTGAAGTTTCAGACAATGGCAAATATATTCCAGAAGAAATTAGAGAAAAGATATTTGAAAAGGGCTTTTCTACGAAGAAGGAAAACAAAAATGACCATGGATTCGGATTATTTATTGTTAAACAACTTGTAACTAAAAATGACGGAGAAATAATAGTTGAAAGCAGTCCTGAAGAAACAAGATTTTTAGTTAAATTTAAAATGAGAAGAGAGAAATAGTAATGTATAGTAATTTAGCTGCAATTATAAACAATAGGAGAGGTCGCCTCATTTGCTGATGGCTTAGGAAGTATGGCTGAGAACTGCGAGTATTAGTTAGTTTCTTTAATGTTTTAATATATAGGCTGTAGCGTATGCATGTGCTACAGCCTATATATTGAAAAGTTTAGGAT
>ENA-OWPA01000825-OWPA01000825.1-bioreactor-metagenome-genome-assembly--contig:-NODE-825-length-30447-cov-4.387027_pt1 | contig 30447 bp, 20 predicted proteins | sample MGYA00238139_ERZ651803 | MGnify/ENA primary metagenome ERZ651803 (study PRJEB26909, sample SAMN07631231) | bioreactor metagenome | isolation source: Switchgrass digestor | place: USA: Dartmouth... | reverse complement strand
AATTACTATTTTTCTCAATGATAACAGCATCCATGGAATTTACTTTTGCAAAGTGGAAATTACCTTTTCAATTGACCATTTATATAAATTATTTCAGCACAAGGACCACGTCTTTGAATGCCCTTTGAGAAAAACTCAAACTTAGAATTCAACTCAAACACTTTGACAGTCAGAAAATACTATTCTCCTTTACCACGAAACTTTCAAGGCATAGTCCGGAATCATCAATATAACAAGATATTAAAAATACTAAAAAGGGATACGGAGATGATAACTCGATCTCCATACCCCAGGCTAATTCAAACATGTTTTGAATGCTACACTCCCATGCCCGAAACCGGAATAACAGAATGGCAGCCTAACCTTATCATGCCTTTGCCTGCTCAAACTCCTCCTGTATTTCCTTGGACGGTTCTCCACTTATATAAGAAACTAAGAAAATAACAATTGAGGAGAATATGAAAGCCGGCAGTAATTCATAGATACCAAAAATTCCACCCATGGGACTTAAAACCAGCTTCCAGAGGAATACCATTCCAGCTCCGGCCAGCATACCTGCAATTGCACCCGCTCTGGTTGTCCTCTTCCAGAACAGGGAGAAAAGCATTATAGGTCCAAAGGTAGCTCCGAAGCCAGCCCATGCAAAGGCAACCACCGTAAATATGACACTGTTTTCATCCAGGGCGATTATTATCCCAACCAAAGTTATTATGAGTAGTATAATCCTCGATACTATCATAACCTGCTTATCAGTTGCATCCTTTTTTATGACTCCCTGAAAGATATTCTTGGAAACAGCAGAAGCTGCTATAAGCAAATAGGAATCCGATGAACTGATGGTTGCTGCCAGAATTCCTGCCATTACAATTCCCGCAACTAACGAAGGCAGCAGGTTTGTTGACATAAGTATGAATATATTTTCCGACAAGCTTTTGGTAAGCAGGGCATCAGGATATAGTGCTCTACCTATTATTCCTATTGCTACAGCAGCAAAAAGGGATATAAAGCACCATGCTGTTGCAATCTTTCTGGATTTTCCGAGATCGCCGGAATTTTTAATTGCCATGAACCTCAATAATACCTGGGGAACACCAAAATATCCCAATCCCCAGGACATGGTAGATATAATTGTTAAAAATCCATAGTTTCCGGCTTCTCCGAACAGAGGCCGGCCTGCTTCACCTATCTGCTGTACTCCATCGACAAGCTTAGGTTGTGCAATTCCAAACAGTTCAAAAAACCCCGGAATCTGCTTTGAATTTTCTATAACAGCCGAAATACCTCCGGCATTCCAGATACCAGTTATAAGTACGGTTACCAGTGCAAAAATCATAACCACGGCCTGCATAAAATCCGATGCGCTCTCCGCCAGAAAACCACCTAAAACAGTATAGATAACAACAAACAACGCACCTGCTATCATCATATATTGGTATTTTATATCAAACAATGTGCTGAAAAGCTTTCCCACCGTAACAAAACAGCTGGACGCATAAACTGTAAAAAACACCAAAATAAAAAGAGCTGAGAGCGTCATAATGATCTTTCTGTTTTCCTTGAAACGGTTGCTGAAAAAGTCGGGAATAGTAATAGAATCCCCTGCAATTGCCGAATAATTGCGAAGCCTTTTGGCCACAACCAACCAATTAACATATGTGCCTATTCCCAAGCCTATCGCTGTCCATGCCGCATCACTCAAACCACACCAGTATGCAACCCCGGGAAGCCCCATCAAGAGCCAACCGCTCATATCCGATGCTTCTGCGCTCATAGCCGTGATCCACGGCCCTAATGACCTGCCACCTAAAAAATAATTCTCGCTGCTTTCATTGGCCCGTTTTGAATAATATATTCCAATGCCAATCACCAGTGCCATATACAAGCACATGGCTACAAAAATCTGCATGCTTTCGCTCATAATCTACCCCCTGAAGCAATAACTATAAAGTTTTTGTATAATCATACTACAGGAGTAGACCTATTACAAAAGTTATTTCATATTTTTCTAAAATTCATCATCTTTCAGCTTTTTTTCTATTTCAAAGGCACCGTATTCCAAATCATAATATAATAGAGCAATAAGCTTCTCGTTCATCATATTGAAAAGGGACAGCATAAAATATATGACAAAAGAATAAATGAGTGCGCTCCCTGAAGTGACAAACACTCCAAGAATCATCATTGATATAAAAATCAAAACAGCAGTGAATATCAGGGTTAAAACAAAAATCCTCCACTTATACCCGCTTGTTACTTTCCTGCTCGCCTTAAAAGAGGCTATTATCCCGTAATTTCTATCTACGATGTAGCATGTATTGAACTGGTACATTATGTAAATTACTAAAATCGGAATAGCCAGATAGAATAATCCGCTCAGTGTCAAAATAACGATCAATACTGTAGTAAACAATGTATAAACAACAGAAGCGGCTAATATTCTCAATGATCTTTTAAGCACCAGATCCACACAGCTCTTTAATGAATACACTTCCCCTTTCATCTCTTTTATGCAGGCAGCAAGATATACACTGAGTGCCAATTTTGTAATAATATTCATTAAAATATAAAGGGGTATGGTGCTAGGGGTTATTTTATCTGCAATATCCGAACCATCCGTCGGACCTTGCAGGAATATTCCCAACAGGTTGGCAAACAAAACAATTGAAAAAACTATCGGTGCCAAGCGATCGTCCTTCAGATCAAAAAACTTAAGCGCTTTTGGAAAATACGCTCTGAATCCTCTTAGTTTTCCAGTGCCATGATTAGATACCATTTAGTTCCTCCACATAAAAAATTTTATAATATTACTTTATCACGTTCAGTTCCATATGTGAAGTATTTTCAATCCTGTTGCCTGTTAAAATGCCCTGTTCAAAGTAAAAAGCCTGATTCCATAATAGATGCTGGGGTGGTTAAAAATTGCTCAGCATTTCCTTCATGCGATGTCAAAGACTTAACTCAGATGAGAATGTAAACATAAATGAAATAGCAACCCATCCCTCGTTTACTCATTAAAATAAAACCAGCGAGTAGTCTCACGACCATTCGCTGGAGAGATATATCGATATTTTATTTTACTTGAAGCCCACCCCAACTATTGACATAGAGCATTTTACTCTTTACCCTATTCCTCTGCTTTGAAAAGATGGGGTTATATTTTATTTTTCAGCAATTTTCTAGCGGATGGCAGAATATTTGTAGCACTCACAACATAGTGGTTAAGCTTTTGGTAACTGCCATTAATGCATTCAAATATTCCCATGTTTTCAAAATATGTAATAATATCCTCCAGTGTAGTTCTAGCCAAATCCGGATAATAATCATATAGCGCATCAATAAACCAACTGGTGGGTGTTGCCCAGTAAGCACCGTTTTGATATTCTCCCTGTTTAACAGGTAAAAGCAGCTTTTCCCAACAGGTTCCCGGGGCTGTGTGCCGCAGTTGTCCAAACTGTACCAACCCCTCGTAATTCGCCGCAAGATAGTCTGCAATACTGGCTTTAAGCTTCTCAGGCATCGGGAAACCTATCGAAACCGCATAACAGCTACCCCAAACGTCTGTCTGCTTACAATCGACTGTAGCTGCATTAAACATTCCATCGTCATTTTTAAACATGTCAACCAGTACATTTTCTATCTTTTTAGCAGCCTTGACTGACACATCCGAAGGAAGATTAAACTTGCTCTGCCATTTAGCCATAATTCTGTATGCACGCCAGAGGAGAAGCGATTCTTTCATAAGCGAACCGGTCTTTTGTATGCAGTCTGTAAAACCATAAGGGGAATGCGGACATTGTGGATCATTCCAAATCAAACCGTTTTCATCCTTGGGAAGACAATCAAGAGCGGTCATAATTGTTTTTTCCCATTTGACAAACAATTCCTTTGCACTCTCAGGCTCCATCCGGTTTAATGCATAATCCATGGCAATGACAATAAACGAGTTATTATCAAGATTTTCCATGCCCTTAGGCATGTCGCCGGCGGCATATGCTGTGGTGCCGTTGGCATAAACGCGGTCCGGAAGCCAGCAATCACCTTCACGTGCATGTTCCAGCAGATATTCGTTACATGCCAGAATATCTTCAAGCGGGATATATTCTCCCGCATACTCAATCATGTAAGTATAATCCCGTGTCCACAATGCGTTGTAATTCTTTAAACCATCCGGGGTGTATAGGGTAATGCCAGTTGTTGAAAGGATTTTGCACCCTTCAATTTCCTGCTTGGCCCATCGTTCAACTAAAGCAAGAGCTTTCTCAGGCTGATCTCTATATGCATACTTTAACCTATCCAAAATTACTCCCCCAAAACCTTATTAAAAAGTGCCCACAGACTCACTGTAAATTGCGGCAATTTCCTTAATCCTTAAGTGATTTATGCGTTTTTTATCTAGATTTTCAATGCTAAAAACGTCTTTTCATATTATATCATAGTTAAAGCGCTGGCGCATCAAATTAATCTAAATATCAGCTTAAGTCCAGTTTCCCTCAATATTAAGCTGTCGCTTCTTTCCTTATTCGGTTTATGGCAGCCTTTAAGCTCGGTATAAGCAGTAATCCAATGCAAATCAGTGTATCCGGAAGCATATATGACAAATTATATGTCAGAGAATAAAGCCATACACTCTGGCCTTCCGGAGCAAACTCTCCAAAGAAAATTACTCCGGTGAGAAAGTGACTAATAAATCTTGCTGTTCCTCCCACAGCGGCTCCCAGGTAAATGTTCCTTTTAAACAGGCCTGCCAAACCCAACACAGCAAATGCTATCGGATAATCCAGCAGCATCTGCGCCCAATGAACTACATAGGCACCCTGAACCAGCTGAAGTATACCATAAACCAGTCCGGCGAGAATACCAGCTCTGGGGCCATATATGTATGAAAAAACAAAGATTGGAAGCATACTGGCTATGGTAATAGTTCCACCTGTCGGCAACTCAAAGAGCTTTATGTAAGAAAGAAGAAATGCGGCCGCTACTGCTACGGCTCCATACGCCAGCGTTTTCGTGTTATATGCCGTTCTTTTGCTGATTACAACAAGTATTATCGCAAGGGCTGCGAGAGTAACAATTGTTGCAATGGACTTTGCATTGAGAAGTTCTAAAATCTCTTCCTGAATAACAATTTTGAACATAAACTTTTCACTCCTTTAAATATTTTTTACTGAAACTAAAAATCGCTTACCCCATAGGTAAGCGACAAAATTCAAAAAAACCAGTTCAGCTTCCCTACGGTGGTACTAACCACATCAGGTTCAAAGGGTTAAGATGCATGCATCTTTCTCAGCCTTGCGGCACCCCTAGCGAAATTATTTAGTTTTCGTATAGATTATACTATCATCTTATTCTCTTGTAAAGCATATTGAGGGAATAAGCAAATATCATTAACAATTTTTAAGCCTTATAACACGATTCGATTGATCCGAACAGGTTACGGTACAACAGGCTATTTCATTTGTCTATTGCAAACCCATCTTTTTCAGGTTTTCTAAGCTGATGGCCAGGCTTTCAAAAGGATCCCTCTGGCATACATCCTGCTCCACAATGTACCATTTGATTCCGATTTCCCTGCAGGCATCAAGAATTGCAGGCCAGTTCAGGTTTCCCTCGCCAACTTCGGCCATTATCCTTCCCTTCTTAATATCCATTACCATGTCCTTCAAGTGAACTATATCCATTCGGCCTTTCATCTTTCTGATCCAGGCTGCAGGATCAGAACCACCGCTCTGTACCCAGTAAGTATCTATTTCTGCATTGAAAGCGCTTTTATCGCTCTCTTCGAAGATTATATCCAGCCCAATTTTGCCGTCAAATTTTATAAACTCAAAATCATGATTGTGATATACAAAGGATAAACCTGCTTCCTGAAGCTTTTTTGCTATTACAGAAGCCTCTTTTGCAAACCGGATAAATCCTTCCTTTGAAGAGCGGTATTCTTCCGGCATCGAACCCAATCCAACATACTTGCAGTTCCAAAGCTTGTGATCTGCTATGACACCTTCGATATCATCCTTCAAGCGTTGATAACCTATGTGGGTTGCACATATCTCCAGTCCATTGTCATCGGCGATTTTTTTCAGCTGATCAGGAGCAATCGGACCCATTCCTGACACCTGCACAGCTTCATAGCCTATTTCTTTTACCTTTTTAAAGGTTTTAGCTATATCTTCAGGGGTTCTGCAAAAATCCCTTAAAGTATACAACTGGGCTGCTATATTTGACTTTGCCATTGTTACATTCCTCCTGAACCTAAATTACTTACTTTTACTTTATCGCATATTAAACCCCTGTTCATTGCTTTTATTGCTTCAAATATAGCTTTTGTTGACAAGATTAAGGCTATACCCGCCAATTCTCAATTTTTCCTGCTTGCGACGCTATGGCTCAATATCCAGTATGTTTCTCTTATACTCCGTATACAGCTTTTTAAGCTCTCGTATCTTCTCAGCCATCTCCAACTGCAACCGGGACACTTCATCATAATTTCCGGCATCCATGTTCTTCCTTATCTCAGCAAACAAGGAATCCTCCCTCAGAGAGCTCTTCATAAGGTAATGCCTGAGATTATTTATCCTGGTCCAGATTTCTTCATCATAATCATTAAATTCTCTGCCTTTATGAAGCTTTACACAGCTTCTTACCAGCTCGGCATTTTCGTTTATTATTCGCTCACACAGTTCCATCGTCCACTGGATTCTGGCAGCCTTGACATAAGACTCCAGTATGTCTTTTTCAAACACTCCTCCTTGTTCCAATACGGCAGCTTTATCTGCGTATTTTTGCAGATTGCAGAGGTTTTCCCACACTGTAGCGGGAGGCACCCCAAACAGCCTGTTCCTCTCCTCCTCAGTATAGTGTTCGAATACATCCTCTTCACTTCTGTAGGCTCTATCGGTTTCAAGATAATCGCTGTGTTCCCCCGGCTCTTTGGTAAATTCCTTTTCCAGCTCTTTAGACGTTTTGCCTGAGGATACCGCGTATCTGATCCCATCCAGCATGGCCTGGTAAATTGCCGCCAATGCCAGATATGTATTGGTATGAGGATTAGGCGACCTAACCTCAAATCTCAGCGACATGGGATTGGAATTATCTTTAACAAGCCCTACCAAAACCGTCCTGTTTCTGGAGGGAGTTTCAGCGTTCTTGCCTATGGAGGCAACAATACATATTGGAGCTTCAAACCCTGGCTTCAAACGGTTTAGAGCGTCATTGCTGGAGGCTATGAACGGATTTACCGCTTCATAATTCTTCAACAGACCCATCAAAGCTCCCCATCCAACGGTATTGAGAAAATCCTTCCTCATGTCCCTGGGAGCAAACAGATTTACCATTTTGCCATTTTTCAGCTTTGCCGTCACATTGACATGGGTATGCTCCCCGCTTCCTGCCACACCTTCTATGGGCTTGGCCATGAAGGTGACTTCCAGTCCGTGCCTTCGGAAGGTTTCCTTTATCAAAATCCTGGCAATGAGCTCATTATCTGCAGCCTGCAGAGCCAAAGCATACTTCCAGTCAATCTCCAACTGCTCCATGATGTGGTTGAGCCTGCCCTCACCACCGATTTGCGCCTTAACCCCACCTACTTCCTTATGGCCCATTTCCGGTTCCAGTCCGTATCTTTCCATCAAAAGCAGGGACTTTTCCAAAGCGGTCCGTACTGTGCCCTTTGTCCTTTTCCAATACTGCTCCTGGAGCATCTGGGATGCTGACAATTCTTCGTATTCAGCCCTATCCCCGGGAGTCTTAACCCAAAACTCCAGTTCTGTGGCCGATGTAAGCCGTATTTCCTGTATATCGTCAATATTTATGCCGAGTTCTTCGGCAGTTTTCGGATTGCTTTTTAGGATTTTGAGAATTTCACTGCTGAAATAATCCACCGATTTTTGCAGAATGGACCTGGAATCTACCCTTCTGCCGTTATGTACAAGAAAAGAAGGAATCCTCAAAGTGCCTACCGGCTTTTTAGTTTCAAAATCAATATGTTCATAATTATAATCCACAAACCATTTAACTGAAATGTCGGCTACAAGGTCAACCTTTCCGTCGTTCAGGGTGGCAATACCTGGCAGCACCACGCTGGAACCGTCGGTCTGCACTCCCCCGTTTAAAAATTCATCAATATCATCAATAAAATTCTTGACCGGGATTTTTTCATCGGTATCATTTCCTCTAAGGTCTACTCCCACAAAGGAAACAAATTTAATTTCCGGATGCGCTCCTATGAGAGAAATTATATCCTCCTTAGAGTGCTTTTCCGGCGGTATTATATATAGTAATTCCGATTCATTAAACTCTTCCATAACGTTGCTCATATTCATCCTCCCAAAATATTATTAAGTATCCATATTCATATAAAAGCTCAGAATTCACGATATATCAAATTCTATATTGCATAGCAGTTTTTATTGAAACTATCGGTAAATCCTGTGATTTTAATTATGACCTTTTTCCTAGCCTTACATGGTTATCCTTGCCTGATATCAAGCCCTGCCGGCTGATTGAATATCTTTCTTGTATAAATTCCAATGACCGCGGAATTATACAGGAAGCACCAGATTTTACCACAACCTGGCCTAAAATAAAATATAAAAAATTATACCATAAAAATAAAAAAAGAAACAAATATAAATTAATATTTGCTTCTTTTAACTGGACATTTTAATTTTCAAGTTTAGTAAAAACTACAGAAACAATAAAATAAAACACTACAGAATTTTCTGCTTCAGCTCCAAAATCCTGTCCCTCAACTGCGCTGCTTTTTCAAACTGCAAATCCGCTGCAGCATTTTTCATTTCTTTGGTCAGCCTGTCAATAGCCTTCTGAATATCTTCCATGCTCATATCTTCTACAGTGTCCTGAACTGTATAAGTTTCGGCTTCCTCGGACACCTTCGTCGCTTCAATCTTATCCCTGATGCCTTTTGTCACAGATTTTGGCACAATACCGTGCTCCTCATTATACTTCATCTGTATTGTTCTTCTTCTGTTGGTTTCGCTTATTGCCCTTCTCATGGAATCGGTTATCTCATCGGCGTACATTATCACCTTGCCTTCAACATTCCTCGCAGCCCTTCCTATTGTCTGTATAAGAGAGGTCTCGGAGCGCAGAAAGCCTTCCTTGTCGGCATCCAGTATCGCCACCAGGGATACCTCCGGCAGGTCCAGACCCTCTCTCAGAAGGTTTATTCCCACCAGAACATCAAAAACCCCCAGCCTTAAATCTCTTATGATTTCAACCCTTTCCAAGGTATCTATATCGGAATGAAGATACTTGACTTTAAAATCCAGCTCCTTCAAATAGTCGGTCAGATCCTCAGCCATTCGCTTGGTAAGGGTAGTAACCAGCACCCTTTCATTTTTGGCAATTCTTTCGTTAATTTCACCGATCAGATCATCAATCTGACCCTTGACCGGTTTTACAACCACCTCAGGATCCACCAGTCCCGTCGGCCTGATTATCTGCTCCACTATCTGCGTAGAATGCTTCCGTTCGTATTCCGCCGGAGTAGCGCTTACATATATGACCTGGTTAACCCTTTCCTCAAATTCCGAAAATTTCAAAGGCCGGTTGTCAAAAGCCGAAGGCAGCCTGAATCCGAAATCCACCAGGGACTGCTTCCTCGATCTGTCCCCGTTATACATGGCACCTATCTGAGGTACGCTGACATGGGACTCGTCGATTATTAAAAGATAATCCTCAGGGAAATAGTCAATAAGTGTATAAGGCGGGCTTCCCGGAGTTCTTCCGCTGATATGCCGGGAGTAGTTTTCTATGCCCTGACAGAAGCCTACCTCCTGCATCATTTCCAGATCATACCGCGTCCTTTGCTCAAGCCTCTGAGCTTCCAGCAGCTTACCCTGGCTCTTTAGCTCCCGGAGCCTTTCTTCCAGTTCCTGCTCTATAGTTTTTACAGCATGTTCCATTTTTTCTCTTGTGGTAGCATAGTGGGATGCGGGGAATATCGCCACATGGGATCTTAAACCGATTATCTCCCCTGTCAGGGAATCAACCTCAGTGATCCTCTCTATTTCATCACCAAAGAATTCTATGCGCAGCACCTTTTCGGAGGAGCCGGCCGGAAATACTTCCAGCACATCTCCCCTTACCCTGAACTTGCCTCGTTTGAAATCTATCTCATTTCTTTCATATTGAATCTCCACCAGCTTGCGTATTACTTCATCCCTGTCCTTTATCATTCCCGGCCGGAGAGACACCATAAGGTTTTTATAATCTTCAGGATCACCCAGGCCATAAATGCAGGATACGCTGGCAACAATAATGACATCCCTTCTTTCAAAAAGCGCTGCTGTCGCCGAATGCCTCAGCTTGTCTATCTCATCATTGATAGAAGCATCCTTCTCAATATATGTGTCGGTGGATGGTATATATGCTTCAGGCTGATAATAGTCATAGTAGCTTACAAAATATTCAACAGCGTTGTTAGGAAAGAACTCCTTGAACTCACTGTACAGCTGTGCTGCCAGGGTCTTGTTATGGGCAATCACCAGGGTCGGCTTTTGAACCCTTTCTATGACATTGGCCATGGTAAAAGTTTTACCGGAACCGGTAACCCCCAGCAGAGTCTGATGCTTATAGCCCATATTCAAGCCGTGGACAAGCTTGTCTATAGCTTGCGGCTGGTCTCCGCAAGGTTTGTAATCAGAAACAATTTTAAACTCAGGCATTGCTGATCTCCTTACTTTACTTAATTTGACCGGCTATGTAGGCACAGACGGTTTAGTCATCTTTTTCTTTATACCTTTCATTACATTTGCTCACTAATATATTATAGCATTATATATGCAATAATCAAACATATGTTTTGTTAATTTATGTATGATATCACCATCTATCGTTGCGTAATTTCACAATAATCCCGTGGAAACCTTCATTTGCACAAAATCATTTGATAATATGTTCAGTTCCTATGATACTCCATGTATAATTAAAGGATCTTTTCAGGATTGACTTGGAAGAGATTTTTACTGTATATTTTTAAACACATAAACGCTACATAAATGCTGCTTTCAAATTTTTTACAGTAATTTTTTTGAAAAACAATATATATATTAGCAAAAGATGGAACTTTCCACCATTTACCAGAGGAATTCCCTTTGCTACGTCGAAATTATTAGTATTCGGCATTAATGCCACACCTGTAGCAGCACATGGTGCGGCCGTTTGCCTGGTGTGCAATGGGTTGTTTTTGTTATGCTTTGTCCTCAGGACTTAAATTTGGTTTTTGTTATATAAGGTGTTGCAAACTAATGTGTGTGTAATGGAGGCTGTATGTTTGATTTGACTGTATTAGGCTATGATCTTTACCACCTTTTTTTTTACTTTACCATTTATGCTTTTATCGGGTGGTGCATGGAAACCGCCTATGTATCTTACCTGGATAAAAGATTCGTCAACAGAGGCTTTTTAAACGGTCCCTTCTGCCCTATTTACGGATTTGGGGTTATCCTTATCATATCAGTATTAAGGCCTGTAAAAGATAACCTTGTATTGCTTTTTCTGGGTTCCTTTGTGTTTACCTCTCTGCTGGAGTATTTTACTGCCTTCATCCTGGAAAAAGCATTCAATAGTACCTGGTGGGACTACAGCGACAAGCCTTTCAATATTCGCGGCAGGATTTGTTTGTCCAACTCAACACTTTGGGCTGTCTTATCAACAATTATCGTAAGGTATGTACAGCCTTATACAACCCGGTTGGTGGATCAAATTCCTCATAATGTCGGTATTACCACGCTTTATATATTGTTAATTTATTTCATCATTGACTTGATTTTTTCCGTGATATCAGTCATAGGATTAAATATCAGATTAAAAAAGCTGTATATGCTGTCCATGGAACTGCAGGCAAAGTTGGAATATGTGAAAAGTGCCACCATTGGAAAAATAGCTGAACTGGAAAACATGCTGCAGGAACTTAAGAACAGATACAATAATCTCCTCAACAGGAACAAGCTTTCTCAGATTAGAATTTTGAAAGCTTTTCCCAGATTGAAGTCCTTAAAATTCAACAATGTTCTGAATGATTTAAAGGAGAACATAAAAAAATACAGCAGGTTTTGATTCAAGCTTTTTTACTTCTCCTGATCTTTATTTCACTGCCAATAAGTATTATTATGGGAAGAAGGACTTGAAACGGAAGTGCATAAATGTTGTATACACGATAATTCCAATCTATCATTACCGTTATGCTTATATAGTTGACATAGGCTACTTCTGCCATCAGCAAAGCAACAGGTGTGACTATAACTCTATAACTTTCAATTTTCAGCACTTTTGCCAGGCCTTTACAGGCAGCCAGCAAACACACACATACTTTAACAAATCCTGCGATCATGAATGAAATAGCCACTGATCCTTCTACCCTTTGGATGAAGCCGCCGACATTAACCGTCCTTATGGATGAATATGTTGAGAAGTATAGGATTGACATGAATTTTTCCCCTAGAACAAGGATATTCATCAGAGCAACAATGGTAAGAATTACCCCTCCTACCAGCATTCCCGTAAGAAGAATTCTGTAGGGAGAGCTTTTATCTTTAAGAGCTCCAAATACCATTGTAAATATCACTGTCTCGGCGAAAGGAAATGCAAATCCTGAAATCGCACCTTTTATTACCGGCTTTGGTCCATTATACATTATGGGCAGGATGTTGTTTATCTCCATATTTGGTATACTGAGCAAAACAAGAGCTATAATAAAAAAGATAACGAGATGAGTAAAGAATTCCGACCACTTCCCAAGAAGCTCAATACCGTCCTTTACCGCCCATATGCACAGCAGCATGAAAACTATTACGATAAACAATTCCGGAGTCTCGGGAAGAGCAATGACATTTATAAATTCGCTGAAGTTTCGGACGACCAGTGAGCCCAGGTGGAAGGCATACCATATATATAGGATGGATATTACACCTCCAAAAAACCGTCCGAAAACCATCTGCAAAATTTCAAAGAGATTTTTTCCCGGAAAGTTTGACAGAATCCTGGAATAAGCCAGCAATGCAGGAACTGCCATAATGATGGACAGCAGAGCCGCAATCCAGGAATCCCGCTTTGCTTCTTCTGCAATCCCCAGCAGCAGATTGCTTCCCAAAACAAAAAGTATTGTCATCATAATTCCTTGTTTATTGGTTATCAATTCCTTTTCCATATAACTCTCCGGCTTTCCTGTCAGTCTATAGGCAATTAATCGCCTGTCAGCATCAAAACTATATTTTTGATCGCTTTGCTGGGGCTGGGGAGCCTTACATCAAGGCCGATTAAAACTGCCACAACAAATGATGCTGCAAGCCCAATGAGATAAATCCAAAAATCCTTTCTACGGCTTTTTTTTATCATAGGCAGCAATTCAAAAACCACAATAAAAGCATATAACAATACGACAAAAACAAGCATGATATCACCTTTTTATATTCTCTATAGGTTCTCGCATAAGAGCGGTGTTTCTGATTTGCACATTGGATTTCACACTAACCTTCAAATCCTTAAATCTTTCATCCCACTCAGACCCAATTTGCTTCCAAACTTTCGGCATTTTTGCTTTAATTGCTCTTCCGAATCCGAATATATCACTTCCATATTCCTTTTGGACTTTCTTTATGGTCTTTTCACATCGACTTTCTATTTGCTTTTCTATGCTTTCTTTTAAAGCCAAATGCTCCTTTTCTGTTGAAACTTTTATATCGCCCATCATTTCTCCGATGCTAAGGTTTGTGTCAATCTTTACTTCTATCATGACCTCACCGTTAACATACCGGGGAATAATCTTTACATTATTTTTGAATATCTCCAAAGTCAATTTTTTTGTCTCTTTTTCACTTTGAATAATCTGAGCAAAAACTCCTCCGTTTATCTCATCTTTGATGAGAAGTGTATTTTTGGTATCTTCTTCATTAAGGTAACCTATGGCTTTATCATCTTTAAAGACGACACTCCCTTTGATGTTAGGTATGTGCTCTCCATTGTTTTCTATAGAGCTTACTACCGGGATTATCGGTTCCATCCCCTCCTCGTAGATATCCACAATGAAACTCTTTATTGTGGCAGTAGGAAATTCCGGAATCGTATTTTTAATAGTTTTCAGCTCTGCAAGGAAGTATGAAACATTTTCAGAAGGCACATCTTTAGCTTGAAATACTTCTTTTGCCATCTTCTTATCGGATATATAGATAAACATGCTGAACCTTGTTTCCTGGTCCCGGGAAATAAAATCAATAATGGGCAGTATTCCCTCATCGGCAATTGAACGGCTGATGATGACTGTCTTGGCATGGCTCCAGTATAAACGCTCACTCGTCTGTTTCGCCAAGTCCCTTATCGCATCAAATATGGTATCCGCTTCGGTGGAGAGAGTTCTGGTAGTCGTTTCAACATCCTGCCCTCCCGGCTGGATATCCAGAACTTCCACCGTGACCACATATTTTCCGGTCCCATCATCCTTATCAATGGCAGCACCGGTTACCAGGGTAAGCTTATCTATCTCACGATAATTCCAGCATCCCGCATTCATTACCATTAATACGAATACTATCAACAGGAAAGATATGCCCCTTATAAACCTCATATCTAACCTTCACCTGCCACCCTTCGATCTACGCAAAGGATTCCGGGGGCTCAGAAGCTGCGGGCGGAAATACATAAACCATAATGGCGCTCTGACCACAGTGTCTTTTACATCCTCCGGTCTTAGAGATCCCAGCCTTAACATATAGGGTATCCCAAAGGAACGCATACTAAAAAGGTGAATGAACAGGCCCATAACTCCAAACGTGTAACCATACAACCCCAGAACAGCCGACAAGAATAGCAATATAAATCTTAGGGAAATAATAGGACCTTTTATTTTTGGAGTTATCAGGCCTGTTATTCCCGTAAGAGCTGTCACGATAATTATAGGCGAGCTGACAAACCTTGCCTCTACTGCTGCCTGTCCCAAAACCAATGCACCAACGATGTTGACTGTCTGTCCGATGGATTCAGGCATCCTGGTTCCTGCCTCCCTCAGCAACTCAAATATTAAAATCATAACCACCGCTTCAACTATTGTAGGAAACGGCACACCACGCCTGGAGGCTGAAATACTGAACAGCAGCTCTTCCGGTATCATTTCCTGCTGATATGTGGTAAGGCCGACATAAAACGCTGGTGTGCTAATGGTAATGTATGCCGCTATTATTCTGAGCAATCGGTTAATCGAAGAAAATATGTAATTTTGATAATAATCTTCATTTACCTGAAAATATTCAATGAATAAAAAGGGCAGAGTCAGCGCAGAAGGTGAACCATCGACTATTACGGCAAATCTGCCTTCTAACAGCTTTGCTGCCACAACATCCGGACGTTCGGTGTTACCAATGGTTTTAAAGGGAGACAGAGGTTCATCCTTTATTAATTCCTGTATGTAGTTTGAGTCCAGAACTCCGTCAATATCAATCTTATCCAGCCTTTCGACCAGCTCCGTGAGTATCTTTTCCGACGCCATACCTTCTATATAGCATATGCACACCTTTGTTTTGGAGTACTGACCCAGTCGTTTGAAAAGGAATTTCAGCTTAGTCGTTTGCAGCCTACGCCGGATCATGGTAAGATTTACCAGGATGGATTCGGTAAAACCTTCCCTCGGCCCTCTCAAAACCTTTTCAGAAGTAGGCTCTTCAATGGCTCTTTTCTCCCAGCCTTTGGTATCTAATAGTAATACATCGCCGGAGCCATCTATTACAAAGGCTGTATCCCCATAAAGTATGGCACTTATTATCTCATCCACAACATCTGTCTTTTTTACGTTTACGGATGCCACCACTTTATTCATCAGTTGCTCCACATCAGGAGCATTTTTTTTATGACTTTCGGCATCATAATCCAAAATCGGTTTTATTATGCTTTCGCTTAAGGTTTGGGTATCTACCATCCCATCGATATAAACAAAACAGCCTTTGCTGCCGGAGCAAGGTATATCCAGGTACCTTGTTATCAGAGTGTCATCATTCCGGAAGATATCGCGAAACAGCTTTATATTATCCTCAAGAGATAACGATAGACTGTACTCATTCAAATGTTCCTTGTTATCCGTTTTTCTGTTTCCCGAAGCTTTATTATTCTTTTTCAACCTGACAACACCTCATGGAATTTCTTCTCTTTAGTTGTTGCCATATTTAAGATATTTATGCACTCATACACGTATTAAAGCAAAAGATGAGATATTTGAAAAGCGCAAACATATGAAAATAATGGAATTGGATATGTATTCCAAAAATTGGATGCTTGCTTGGAAAGCTATGCTATAAATATATAACAATCTTCCAAATAATAACGGATTTGCACATAGGAAAATCTCAGAAACTTTTATCGGTTAGTTCGTCAGATATAATTTTAAAAACCAATAATGTGCTGTATGACCTTAAATCAATCATTAGAAAATACAGAAGATTTTAAGCTTCGGAGTATAAAGTGGCAAGACTTTCCGAAACCACTTATACTCCGATGCCAATCCTTATCGATGTCCATTGCACAAAATCCCTGTTCATTGACCCAATTAAAACTATTTTTATTTAACCAATTCGATGACGGTTGTCCCTGCTCCGAAACGTATATTACCTTCATGAGCCAGCCCGTTTACCTTTATCTCCCTATAGCTTCCTGCGGGAATAAAATCAATATCAAGAGTTCCTGTGGAAGTGACAGAGTAAATCTCTCTATCCTTTTGCCTGCTGAAGGTAAAGTCTATCCGGGCAGAGCCAACCCTGACATTTGTAAGTGACATTTTGCTCCATGCATCCGGTACGCAGGGTTCAATAGTCAGCTTGTTATTGTGAGCAGCAGGACAAATTCCTGCAAAGCATTCCACCACCGGTACCATCATGGCATATACCGTCCATGCTTGTGTGAAGCAACCGTAATCAGGCGACATCTCACTTATTGAGCCAGGCAGTACCATTGAAAATGTACTGCACATCCTTTTAAGCAGTTCAAGAGAATGGTTGACACACTTGTATCTGCCTTCTGCAACAGCCTGCACTCCTGTTGATATTGTCATAATATGCTTGTGCATAAAACCGGATAAATAAACTCCGTATTTGCCAACAAAATCTTCGCTGCGCATTGTTTTCAACGCAATCAGCGCTTTGTCCGTGTCTGCTATCCTTGTTTCCATGGGTATATTAATTACCCAGTTCTTGTTTATAATGAACGGAAGCTCCTCATCGGCAGGCAAAGTGCTCAGCTGCTCCTTCAAGTTGTCCAGATATGCCTTATATTCCTCTGTGATGGTGATATTATGAGACTCTTTTGATCTTTTCAGCAGTATGTCAATTCTCTCTAAAATCTGCCTGGGAGTCCCGACAGCATCAACAAACAGTCCTTCCTTTTCGTCCCAGAGTCGGGTATTGATTATCTTTTTGAGTTTATGTGCAGTTTCCAAATAATATTTGTTTTCCTTTCCAAGAGCTTTTGACATCTCATAAATACAGAAAAGCGCCTGGCATGTGTACACGGCAGTATCAATCAACTCGACATTCATTCCCTCAATCTCGATTATTCCATAACCGGACGGCAGCAAATCCCTGTCTTCATCCATCTCATTCAAAAGCCAGTCAATGCCCTTTACACAATAGTCATATACATCTTTAACCAAATCCACATCTCCGGTCCATCTCCAATAATTATAGACAGCGGTGATGAAATGACCGGTTTCCTGGCTGTTTCCGGGGTTTGGAATCATGCCGTTGGTGGTAATCTCGTGTACAATCCTGCCGTTTCCGTTTATTTTCTCGCTATAGTTCTTTAGCAGCATGATTGTCTGCTTTGCCAACTCGAATTCTCCCAATGCGAGCAGTCCCTGTATTGAATATGAGTTGTCACAGCCAAACCACCAAGGATATTCAGGTATCCCGGCAGTAAGGCCGCGCCCGTATTTACCGCAATCCGCCACCAACCAGTCGGTGTTATACTTAATCCACTCAAAAACCTGATCGAAATCCTCTTCATCGGTTTTTAGATCCGTACGGCTTTTGATTGCCTGGTAACGTCGGATTTTATTCTCCAGCAAAGCTTTTTCGTCTTTTTTAAGCCTGTGGAAATCCTCCAATGCATCGTTTTTGTCAATATAAGAGCCGACAAGATAGAACGTGATGGTCTGCTCCCCGTGGGGAGCCAGCTCTATCGTTTTGGTAATACTTGCACAAACGCCCTTTCCTACTGTTTCACAGTGTCCTATATGCTCCTTGGTAATGGTCACACAGCCTGCATCTATATTGAAATTGCAGCCCATCAGTCCGTACCAGTCATGTCCCTGGTCCTTGGCAACTATAACCTGGTTTGCCTCATCAAAACAAGCACTGTCTTCAAAATCCAGAATTCCATTTTCTTTTGAAAACCAGACGGGCAAAAGATCAAATCGCGTGATGAATTTCAATTCCAGCCTTTTTTTCTCCTTTGTTGCATTTTCAAATATGTATTTTATAGCCAGCCCTTTAACCTCATCAGGGGAAAATTGAAACCTTTTTATATTTACTCCACAAGGCAAGTTATATCTGAATATATTGCCGTAAGGAAGTGTTTCATATTCATCGGCTTTGTAAAATTGTCCGTCAATGCTCAGCCAGAATGCATCGGCTATTTTTATAGGATGGACCCATATGCCACCCATCTCGTCCTCCAGATGATGACCAAAATCCCGGAATAATCCATCCTGCCAGCCGATTGCTTTGCATTTCTCGCCTGCTGTTACATAAAGACTTCCGGTTACTCCGCTTTTATTGCTGCCTTTTTTTTCAGACAAGTTTTCCCTTTTAACAAGTGATTTCATTTATGCTATCTCCTCATTTGCATGCTTATTTTCGTGTTTTTCTAATACAATTGATCATATCAATTTGACTCATTGCTTCTTCCGATGGTGCAAGGCATATTTGCTGAGTCAGCAGTAATAAAAGGTTTTACATCTTAAAGGCTTTCAAAAAGACAGGATGCATCTGACAGACGCATCCTGCCAATATCATAGGTAATTAATTATTTGGCTGCTATATAAGCATTGATCTGCTTTTGAGTTTCCTCAATGATATCCTGCAAACCAGCCGCATTCATCTTCTTCATTATTTCATCTCTCACTTCGTTGATATCCGTAACTCCTATAGCCAGATTCAATGAATATTCATTCATTACCGCGGTTACCTGGCTGACCTGTGCTTTAATCTTGCTCTGGTCCAATGTAAAGCCCACGAAAGGAGTAACTACCGATTTGCTGTCCCAGGTTTTCAGCTTTTCGATATCTTCCTTGGGATATTTGGAAGAAAAACGAGCAAGATTTATATCATTCCACATCCAGACATTTGTGGTGTATACTTTTTCTTTAGGAATATCACTTATGTCAACTGCACCGTCAACCAGCTTATAGTTCTCCCCTTCAACACCATACGACCAAAGATCATAGTTTTCCTGGCTTTTCTTAATCCAGTTTATCAAAGCAACCGCTTCATTTACATGCTTGCTTGTGCTCGGAACAGCCAGCATGTTGTCTCCTGCCAGGTAAATATGTCGGGTCTTAGGTTCCAGCAATACAGTTTCAACAACCGCTCCGGGAACATTAGCCGTTATGGTGTCAATTCTCTCGGAAGCTCTCATTATGTTGGCCGCTACGCAAGCAACCTTGCCGTAATCAAAACCAACATCCCCATTTTCAACTTTAGAAGTGTCGGAATTCAGCCAGCCTTTTTCTTTCCATTCTTTACGCTTTGTAGTAATCTGGGTAAAGGCCTCTGAATCCCAGAAAGATTTCACTGTGTATGTCTCATCGGTGGGATCAATATAAATCGGATTAATACCTCCGTCACCTATAGGGAAGAAGTAGTCGGCGTAAACCGGAAAGAGAGGCTGCCAGTTTGTATCCATAATAGGATACATGTCAGGTTCGTTTTCCTTAATGGCTGCAAAATAAGCTTCCAAATCTTCTATTGTTTTGATTTCAGGAATACCATATTTCTCACGCAGATCTCCACGTATATTGAATACGTTATTAAATGCTGTCATTGGTATCGATCTCGGTAAAGCATACTGCTTGCCGCCTACGGAACCACCCTTTAGCACGTGCTCAGGGGTATTCGCCAGCAGATCCGCACCGTAAGCCTTTAAAGCATCGTCAATTGGCTGGTAAACCTTTTTGGAAACCAAGTCAGAAAGAGTACTGCTATGCGCCCAGGCAATGTCATATTCAGCTCCGCCTGCGATGTCAAGCGCCAGCTTGTTCCAATAGTCGTCGATATACTTGATGCTTACATTGACATTAAGACCATCGGCTTTCAGTTTTTCATTGATTGCTTTCAGCACGCTTTCCGCTGCTTTGGATTCCTGTCCTGGAAATACGGCGGTAAGGTTCACAGGTGCTTTCTCACCTTTATCTGCATCTTTCTTTGTGCTTGCTGCAGCGTCTGCTTTTGTATCTGCTTTTGCATCCGTACTTACTGCTGCATCTGTTGATTTGTCAGATTCGTTTGACTTCTTGCCGCATCCTGCAAGCATTGTCAATGTCATCGCCATGATGAGCAGAAATGACACAACGACTTTAAACCTTTTCATTTTCATTATCTCCTTTCTTTCAACAGCATGATTTGGTAAGTTTTTATACCGCTGTTGTAAGTATAAAAACTTTTTCTCTGCAGAGATTAAAAGGTTTTTATAACATTAACCCAATTTTCATTAGGTTAAAGCCAAAAAGCAGATTATCCCTTTACGGCTCCGATCATAATACCCTTTACAAAGTAGCGTTGTATAAGCGGATAAAGCAATATGATGGGGCCGATTGTTACAAATAATGTTGCGATCTGATATGTTTGTGCAGGAAACTCAAATCCGCCAATATAACCGTTTTTCCGTATGAACTCCATCATGGACTCAATTCGGAAAAGCATGTATTGGAGCGGGAATAAATTGCGCTCATCGATAAACCAAAGTGCCAGCGACCAGTCGTTCCAGTATGCCAATCCGACAAAAAGCGCGACAGTGGCGATAATCGGCTTTGACAACGGTAAGACAACCTGAAAAAAGGTCCTCATGACACCGCATCCATCTATATCAGCCGATTCGATAAGCGAAGCCGGTATTGTCTTAAAGTAATTCCTCATCAAAAATATATTGAACGAAGACACCAGCATAGGAAGGATTAAAGCCATGATGGTATTCTGCAAATGCAACAGCTGAGTGCACACCATGTACCATGGCAGCAAACCGGCGTTAAAAACCATTGGGATATAAAAATACATTGAAATAGCATTTCTGTATCTCACACGATTCAAAGACATGGCATATCCGGCCATTCCGCAAATTAGCAGCGACAGCAATGTTCCCACTGTTGTAACAAATATGGAAACACCATAGGCATAATAGATAGAGCTGTCCTCAAAAATGGTTTTATACGCCAGCAGTGAAAATTCCTCAGGAATCAGTTGATATCCGTTGTCTATAACACTTTTTTCACTGCTCAGTGAAACCATGAATGTCAAAACAAAGGGATATGTACATATAAAAGCATATATAGCGAGTATCAAATGTATTAAAAAGTGTGCAGCTCTTTCGCCAAAAGATCGTTTTTGCATTATTAACCCCCTCCTTGCTGATTAGTCGTGGTGCTAAAACAGAGCATAATCCTCGTTGTACTTTTTTACCAGATAGTTGGAACCGAACACCAGTATAAAACCTACAACAGATTGGTACAAACCCACAGCCGCAGTCGGTCCGAAATCTGCTGCCTGTTTGATAGCCCGGAATACATAGGTATCAATTACGTCGGTATGCTTGAACAGCAATCCGTTGTCGCCAACTATTGAGTAAATTGTTCCGAAGTCACCCCGCAGCATACCCCCTATGCTAAGCAGCATCATCGTTATAATCGTAGGCAGGAGCAAAGGTAAAAGAATTGTTTTTATCTGCTTCCAGCGTGTTGCACCGTCAAGAGCTGCTGCTTCAAACAATTGTTCGTCTATTCCGGTAATTCCAGCAAGATAAATGATAGAATTATAGCCTGCCACTTGCCAGATATGAGTCCCTATAATAATCCAGCCCCACGGCTCCGCTGTCTGGGACCAGATAACCGGTTGACCGCCGAACAACTTGATTACCTGGTTTGCAATTCCATATTGGTCCGAAAACACTATATCGGTCACAAGCTTTCCTATGATGACTGCTGAAAAGAAGTATGGCAGAAACATCGCGTTTTGATAGATTTTTTTCAGAAGCTTGGTTCTAACTTCATTTAACATTATCGCAAAAGATACACTAAACAGTGTTGTCCAGAACAAATAATTGATATTGATAAAAAGAGTGTTAAAGGTTGTTCGTAAAGCATAGGTGCTTGTAAAGTAAAACTTAAAGTTATTTAATCCTACAAAAGGACTTTTAAATTTATCAACAAAATTAAAGTCCTGAAAGGCCACGATTAATCCAGGATAGGGCAAATATGCAAAAATGAAAAGTATTGAAGCTGCCGGCAAAATCATCAAATAGTAAGGCCAATTCCGCTTCATTTCTTTTAAGAAAGCATGCTTCTGTTTACCGCTTTGCAGGCTTGCAGCTGTTTTTGAAGATTTCATTCCGATCACCTTTTCTCCGACAATTATTTATAATTTTACATTTGACAGTCGCCGTTGTTGGACGGAACCGTCACCATATCATTAGTGTAGAAAAGTAAATTTATGGCACAAAAACGTTTTTGCAAAAAGCAAAAATTTTTAAAGCTTTTTTACGCTTGCTCTGATAACTATTTCGTGTGGGATATACACATGCTTAACCTCTCTGGGGTCCTCTATAATCTTTTTCAACAGCGCTGCTCCATGATATCCGTTTTGTGACATATCCTGCCGTACGGTAGTTAATGCAGGCCGGATATATTCAGCAAGAGGAATGTCATCGAAACCGGTTACGGAGAAATCATCCGGCACAGCATATCCGGTGTCTTTTATTGCGTTAATCACTCCGATAGCCATGATATCACTCATGCAGATAAATGCCGTAGCGCCGTTCTTTCCATTCTTAAGAATATACTCCTTAGCACTATTATATGCCTTTTCCTCACTGAAATCACAGTAAATAATATTGCTATCGGGTAAGTCGAGTCCTTTACCGCACATACCTTCCTTAATTCCAGCCAACCTCTCCAAAGTGACTGCTGCGTTTTTTTTGCCTGCTATGACCAGAAACTTTCTATGATTCTGCTCAATCAAATATTCGGTCATTTCCCTGGAAGCTTTAATATTATCAATTGAAACACAGCCTACTTTATTGACTGCAATTGGAACATCAATCACAACACATGGGATATCGGAGTCCACCAGTTCTTTGAAATATGCATCGGTTGTGGTAATTCCGCTTAGAATAGCTCCGGCAATGTTTCTCTCTCTGCAGAACCGTGCGTAAGATTTTTTCTGCTGTCTTTTGGAATCAGTCGCATAAACCGAAACCTCCAAGTCATTTTCGGAGGCAAAGCGGTAAACACCCTTGAGCATTAAATACCATAAGTTATCATTGTCATTGCTGTCCAAAAGCCCGGATACAATGAAACCAATGTTGGAGGCTGTTTTGGAAGAAAGTCCACGAGCAATTACATTAGGAGTATAACCAAGCTCTTTAATCGACTGGAAAATCCTCTCTTTCGTCTCAGGGCTGATGTCTTTATAACCATTAATTGCTCTGGATACTGTACCGATGGTGACTCCAGCATGTTTAGCCACATCTTTAATGGTTACAGCCATAAAATCACTCCAGTTGATTTACAAAAACGTTTTCATTGACACCTATATATTATCACACTGTTTGTAAAAAGTAAACAGTTTTGACTAAATTATTTTTGCATGCCATAAAGGCTGCACATCGGAGTATCCATGTACATTGAAATTTACCGTAACCAATTGATGCTCCGATGCATGCAAAACCTTTATCATTAAAGAACATGTCCATTGCGGTAGACAATATTAGTCTACCACAATGGACAACTTTTGATTTTAATCAACCCACTCAGAATACCCACGTTGACTATATAATATCAAACTACCTAATATCTAATAATATCAAACATCAAGCATTAAACACTAAATAAATATTATATAGTAAATATTAAAAATTAAATTTGTAAATATCAAAAATTAAACGTTAGACATTAAAATTATTAAATATCGATGTCCAGTTTCAACTGCTTATCTTCCTCATCTTCACTCTTTATATAGCAGCCTACTGCCGGAATATTCTGCGTCCTGTAATAATCCGGGTCCTTGAAGTTAACTTGGCTTAAAGGCTTCACAGCAGTCATTATGCTTCCCTTCTTGGACTTCAACACTTGAACTCCCTGAGAATTCCTTGTAGTTTTGGAATTGATAGCGGAGGTGTTAAATACCAACGCTTTGTTGATGCTGCTGAAAGCCACCAAATCCATGTCCTCAATTATATGCATTATATTCACCAGGGGTGACAGATCGGAATAGGCATTGGCCAGCTTCTTCCTGTTAGTCTTGGTCGCATAGCTGGCAAGATCTATCTTTGCTACTTTCCCGTTTTCAAAGGAGAACAGCAAATAACCCTTATAGTCATCCGTTGCCACCATATAAAGTATCTTCTCATCCTCGTCCATTTCCAGCAAATTCGGCAAATACTCCCCAAGGCTGCTGGCTTTGCAGTCATTTATTTCATAAATTTTCAGCTTGTATACGGTTTGCTTGCTGGAAAACAGCAGCAAATCAGCCTTGTTGTGAGTTTCTACCTCCTGGATGATTCTGTCGTCGTCCTTTAATTTATGCTCCGGATTGGCTCTCAGAGACGTCAGAGCAATCTTTTTGAGGTAATTCTGCTCAGTAAGGAACAGCTTCAGGTTATAATCCTCTATCAGGAGATCCGGTGTGATTTCCTCTATTTCATCATCATATACAATCTGAGTGCGTCTGGGCTGTTCATACTTCTTTGCTACTTCTTTCAACTGCTTTATTATTATCTTTTTTATCTTTCCTTCATCGGAATAGGTTTCTTTCAGCTCATTAATCTCTTTTTCCAGGCTGCCAACCTCATCTACCCGATTTAATATATACTCCCGGTTAAGATTTCTCAGCTTAATTTCAGCTATATATTCCGCCTGAACCTGATCGATCCCAAACCCCTTCATAAGATTGGGAACAACCTCTGACTCCAGTTCCGTCTCCCTTATTATCCTGATTGCCTTGTCTATATCCAGGAGTATCTTTCTAAGACCATACAGCAAATGGAGCTTTTCCGATTTTCTGTCTATATCGAAAAGCAGCTGCCTTTTTATGCAGTTTATCCTGAAATCCGTCCACTCTCTGAGGATGGCTTTTACACCCATCACCTTCGGTCTGCCGTTAATCAGTATGTTAAAGTTGCAGCTGAAGGAATCCTGAAGCGGGGTTAGCTTGTAAAGCTTGTTCATCAAAGCATCCGGATCGGCATTTTTTCTGATATCAATTGTTATTTTCAGACCTTCCAGGTCTGTCTCATCCCTTACATCGGTTATATCCTTTATTTTCCCGCCTTTTACCAGGTCGATTATCGCGTCTATTATCGCTTCGGTGGTTGTGGTATAGGGAATTTCGTATATTTCTATGCAGCTGTTTTCCCTGTCATATTTGTAGCTGGCCCTCAACTTGAAACTGCCTTTTCCGGTCTTGTATATTTCAGCCATTTCCTTTTCATTGTATATCAGCTGGCCGCCGGTGGAAAAATCCGGAGCTTTTAAGTATTTGCCGATATCGACCTCTTCATCCTGTATATACTCTATAGTCGCTTCGCATACTTCCTTAAGGTTGAAGCTGCATATATTGCTGGCCATGCCCACCGCAATCCCCTGATTGGGGTTTACCAGTATATTGGGAAATGTGGTCGGCAGCAATGTAGGCTCCTTCATTGTGCCATCATAGTTGTCTACAAATTCCACAGTATTTTTGTCCAAATCCCGGAACAGCTCTTCACATATCTTGTCCAGCTTTGCTTCCGTATAACGGGGAGCCGCATACTTCATATCCTTGGAATACTGTTTTCCAAAATTTCCCTTGGAATCAATATAGGGGTGCAGCAGCGCTCCGTTGCTTTTGGTAAGCCTCACCATGGTCTCATATATCGGCCCGTCACCGTGGGGATTTAGTTTCATCGTCTGGCCTACGATATTGGCGGATTTTGTCCTGCCGCCGGTAAGCAGTCCCATTTTATACATAGTATACAGAAGCTTCCTGTGAGAAGGCTTAAACCCATCAATCTCGGGTATGGCTCTGGAAACGATGACGCTCATCGCATAGGGCATGTAGTTTTTTTCCAATGTTTCAATTATCTTTTGCTCAATATGGTTTTTCAAAGTTTAACCTCCCTAACTCACATCAATCATATCCATATATCTGTATCCGTTTTCTTCAATGAATTCTTTTCGTCCCTGAAGATTGTCCCCCAACAAAAGGTCAAAAACCTGCTCAGTCCTGACGACATCATCAGGCATAACCTTTATAAGCCTTCTGGTCTCAGGATTCATAGTGGTCTCCCACATCATATCCGGGTCATTTTCACCCAAACCTTTTGACCTCTGTATGGTATATTTGCCGCTTATCTTGGAAAGTATCTGGTTTTTTTCCTTTTCAGAATAGGCAAAATAGGTTTTATTTTTGGTGGTTATCTCAAAAAGTGGCGATTCGGCTATATATACCTTGCCGGCTTTTATAAGCGTAGGCACCAGCCGGTAAAGCATTGCCAGGATCAGCGTTCTTATCTGAAATCCGTCCACATCAGCATCGGTGCAGATTATCACCTTGTCCCATCTCAGGTTGTTGATGTCAAAAGTGTTAAATTCTTTATTATGCTTTGTCTTTATCTCCACACCGCATCCCAGCACTCTGAGGAGATCTACTATTATTTCATTTTTAAAAATGCTGTCATACTCGGCTTTCAGGCAGTTGAGGATTTTTCCCCTCACCGGGATAATGGCCTGAAATTCTGCATCCCTGCCCAGCTTACATGAGCCTAAAGCCGAATCACCTTCCACTATATATATTTCCCTTCTGCTCACATCCTTGGTACGGCAGTCCACAAACTTCTTTACGCGGTTTGAAATATCCAGGCTGCCGCTCAGCTTTTTCTTTATGTTCACCCTGGTCTTTTCCGCGGTTTCCCTGCTTCTCTTGTTTACCAGCACCTGCTCCAGTATCTTTTCACTTTCCACCTTATTTTCAATAAAATATACTTCCAACTGTTGTTTTAAAAAGTCCGTCATCGCCTCCTGTATAAACTTGTTGGTGATGGACTTCTTAGTCTGGTTCTCATAGCTGGTTATGGTGGAAAAGGAGTTGGTCACCAGGATAAGGCTGTCCTGAATGTCAGCAAAGGTTATTTTTGCTTCGTCCTTGTTATATTTGCCCCTGGCTTTCAGGCACTTGTCAATTTCGGTTACAAAAGCGTTTTTAACAGCCTTGTCCGGAGCTCCTCCGTACTCCAGGAAGCTGGAATTATGATAATATTCCAGCAAATTTATTTCGTTATTAAAGCAGAAAGCTATCTGCATTTTCACCTTGTATTCCGGTTTATCCTCCCTGTCCCTTCCTCTTGCGGAGGATTCATAAAACTGAATCTCGGTAAAACCCTTATCCTGATTTATTTCCTTAATATAATCAACTATGCCGTTTTGATAGCAATACTCATAGTCCGTTCCGGTTTCCTCGTCATGGAGCTTGAATATGATGCCTGCATTTACTACCGCCTGTTTTTTCAAGGTGTTCTGGAAATACTCCAGAGGTATGTCTATATCAGTAAAAACTTCCAGGTCCGGCCTCCATTTTATGAAGGTACCGGTGGTCTCATAATCACATTTTACCTTTTTAAGGCCTCCTATGTTTTCACCCTTTTCAAAATGCAGGTCGTACCGGTATCCATCCCGGTATACCGTAACATCCATATACTCCGAACTATACTGGGTGGCACAGCTTCCCAGTCCATTCAGCCCAAGGCTGAATTCATAGTTTTCTCCTGAATTGTTTTTGTACTTCCCCCCTGCATAAAGCTCGCAGAATACCAGTTCCCAGTTATATCTCTGCTCTTTAGGGTTGAAGTCCAGGGGTATGCCTCTTCCCTCATCCCTGACCGATATGGATTTATCCTTGTACCTAACCACCTCGATGACATTTCCATAGCCTTCCCTTGCTTCATCTATGGAGTTTGACAAAATCTCAAATACTGAATGCTGGCAGCCTTCTATACCGTCCGATCCGAATATAACGGCTGGACGGAGCCTAACCCTGTCGGCGCCCTTCAAAGATGATATGCTGTCATTTCCATATCCGGTATTTTTGACGTTTTTAGCCATTTGCCCCTCCACCTTTAAAATTTGTACCTATATACATTATACCAAACTTATGTTCGTGTCAAGAATATGTATTTTCATTTGAAGGATTCCCCGGCACGCATTGCATGCTTATTACAATGCCCAATCCATGCCACGCGCCTGGCACATTACAATTATATAGGCAGAAATGAAAATATTGCAAGCCTTAACACGCGAAAAAGCTTCCATAATATTACAGAAGCTTTTTCTTTTATAATGTTCTAGTTCTAGTATTATCGTTATTACGAGCGGGAGCTATTCTTCTATAGTTGTGTAAAACAGTATTTCTTCTTCCAAATACAGTTCCATTTTCACTTTCATAGCTTCGGCTACAAATTCCGCCGGAACCATCGTCTTTCCTTCAACAACCGTTACAGGAGCGTCAAGAGTAACCTCACTGCCATTTAACAAGGCAGTTCTGCTGTTCTGCTTCAGAACTACACTGATATCATCCTTTGTTATCACTACGGTTTTATCTTTGCCATTCCATTGGACATCTGCACCGAGAGCTTCAAACACAGTACGGGCTTCCACCATCAGTGTATCACCTTCAAAATATGGATCTGCCGTGAAATCAAGGTATTCATAATCCACCAATACACTGAAGGGGAAATCCTCCTCCACATATTCGTAATCCTCATAATCATCCAGATTGTAATTCGGGAATCCCATAAGGTCATTGAAGCTGATGGAATTGCTGCTGTCCACCTGGGGAAGTTCAAAATCTTCAACCTTGTTGATATCGGATATCGCACTGCTGAATTCCAGACCAATTTCATATGTACCGTAAGATTTGCTGGGCTTATTCACATAGATTTTTTTCCCTGCTTCTTTTGCCTTCATACGGTTGGAGGCATCTTCTATTGCACCTGTATCGATGACAAGGTCGATGTACCCGTTTTCCTCCACTATGTATCCTTCCGAGTTAACTGCATAAGTTATTGTTATGCCTTTTTCCCCAATAAATTTCACATCTTCAAAGGCACTGAGAGCGATATTGGCCTTGTCGATAAACTCCTGAATGTTTTTGCTCAGATCTTCCTCCAGCAGCTCTTTATCTTCGGTCGTTGCTTCTTCAGAACCATCCCCGGCAACATCGGCCAGTCCGGTAAAAGATGCGGCCACTTCCTTGAAAAGCTCCAGTGTACTTTTACTCTTAAGAGTATTATTTATGAAGTATTTCAACAAGTCCTTAAATGCTCCGTCGTTCAGCTTTAATTCATACACCGCAAGGGTTTCGCCATCTACAATCTTGTTTTCCTTACGGGTAACGGCAACAAAGCCCGGATCGAATTCATCTATATTGTCCTTTACAAAATCGAGCATCCTGTTTTGCAATGTGGTCGACAATTCTATGATCTTTTTATAGTTCAGCTGGGTATTGCTCTCAGATTCCGCCAAATCTTCCTGACCCATCACCAGATACTGCTTATCATAGAACTCTTCCGGAAGATACATTCTAAAGAAAGCAGGAATCTCCATAACCTGAGTCATAACAGGTTTTTCTCCTGAAAAATCATTATCCTGCCAGATGCCCATATTCATAGTCACTCCAAGAAGGCTCAGGCTGAGATCCATATCTTGCTTTAAGGCAGTTTTTTCTTTATTCTGGATAGTTTTGCCTTCCACTTTTATCTCCATATTATTAAGGATATCAGCAATCTGGCTTATGATGACTGATTCCTCTTCAGAAAGGCCCTTTACGTTAAAATGGATTTTAAGATTGGTGCTGTTCTCCATGGAAGTTATTTCTGATGACTTGACCAAAGCGTCAAACAGGCTTTTTTCCTCTGCCGTGCATCCGGTAAAAAACGCTGTTATCATTGAAATAACCAGCACAACAGACAATGCTTTTAAAATTGCTCTCATTGCTATCCCCCTATTCAGACTATTGAAAATACAACTCTATATATTATATCGGGCAATATGAGAATAAAATTACAAAAATCACCTTTTTGTCTATTCTTACCAATTGCTTAATACACACTTGTTTATTATAGACGTTTTTCGATGCTGCATAAAAGCCTTGGGGTGTTCTCTTTACTTTTTATTAAAATTATGATATTACAGCAATCAACTTCGTGCGATTA
>ENA-OWPA01000824-OWPA01000824.1-bioreactor-metagenome-genome-assembly--contig:-NODE-824-length-30458-cov-18.602877_pt1 | contig 30458 bp, 23 predicted proteins | sample MGYA00238139_ERZ651803 | MGnify/ENA primary metagenome ERZ651803 (study PRJEB26909, sample SAMN07631231) | bioreactor metagenome | isolation source: Switchgrass digestor | place: USA: Dartmouth... | reverse complement strand
ATTTCTTCTCTTTTCCATAGTTCCATTCTAACTTATTTTGGCCGTTTTGTCTGTCTTAATTTCTGGTATCATTATATATTGCGTATAAAGATGCTGACTTTGTTATTATAGCAACACCTACAAATTATGATCCGGAAAAGAATTATTTCAATACAAGAACTGTTGAAGCTGTAATTGCCAATGTCCTTTCCATCAATCCGAATGCCATAATGATAATTAAATCCACCGTACCAGTTGGCTATACTGAGAAAGTCAAGAAGATGTTTGAAACTGATAATATAATTTTTTCTCCAGAATTTTTAAGAGAAGGTAAGGCTTTATATGATAATCTGTATCCCTCAAGGATCGTTATAGGGGAGCAATCTAAACGGGCAGAAGTTTTTGCTAATTTACTATTAGAGGGTGCTATAAAAAAAGATGTTCCTGTTCTTTATACTAATCCGACAGAAGCTGAAGCTATTAAACTTTTTGCTAACACATATCTTGCTATGCGTATAGCTTTTTTTAATGAATTGGATACATATGCAGAGGTAAGAGGACTTGATACAAAACAGATAATTGAAGGGGTTTGTCTTGATCCAAGAATAGGAAATTATTATAATAATCCTTCTTTTGGATATGGTGGATATTGTCTTCCAAAGGATACTAAACAGCTTTTAGCAAACTATGCCGATGTTCCAAATAATCTTATAAAAGCTATTGTCGATGCAAATCGCACCAGAAAAGATCATATTGCAGATATGATAATTAAGAGAAAGCCCAAGACTGTAGGCGTATACAGACTTACAATGAAGACTAATTCGGATAATTTCAGAGAATCTTCCGTTCAGGGTGTCATGAAGAGAATAAAGGCAAAAGGTATAGAGGTTATTGTATATGAACCAACTATGAAGGAAGACAATTTCTATAATTCCAGAGTAATAAGAGATTTAAATGAGTTTAAGAAATTAAGTGACATAATCATTGCAAACAGAATATCAGATGATTTGCAGGATGTTATAAATAAAGTATATACTAGAGATTTATATCATAGGGATTAATGATTATAAAAGATTAATTTTTTTGAGAATTAAATACTATTTATTCATTATACATTATAACTTGAAATACATATAATTATCTAGTATACTGATTTAGCAATACACTTAGAATTAAAATAAGGAGAACAGCTAACAATGGATGAAAATCTAAAAACAGAACCAAAGATAGAAGACGAGATTGATTTAAAGGAATTATTTCTGGTCCTATGGAAAAAGAAAATATTGATTATTTTAATTACGTTAATAGCGGCTACTCTGACAGGCGTTGTAAGTGTTTTATTTATAAAACCTGTATATCATTCAAAATTAAATATAATTATAAATATGCCTGAAACCTATCATACGAAATATGGGGATTATACATTACCTATAACTACAAACGAACAATATATAAATTTAATAATCAGTAATGATATTTTAGCTCATACAATAAAAGATATGGGGTATGATGAAGATATAACAATAGAATTTTTACGTGATAAAATCACAATAGAATCTACCGAAGTTAAAAACAATATTGAGCAGAATAGCTTCAATATAAAAGTAGCTGCAGAGAATCCAGAAGAAGCACAAAAATTAGCACAAACATTATTTAAAAATTATTCGAAATTTATTGATTTACTAACAGTTGAGGCTGCTGTAGATTATTATATAGATAAATACAGTATAGATTTATCATCATTAGAGATTTCTTTAGAAAAAACAAAAGAAACTTTGGCTAAAAATGAAGCCTTGCTTGCACAAACACCTCAGACAATTAATCAAAGAGAAGCAATGAATGAGATTGATTCTTCGCCAAAAATTAGTGATTACGTAATTCTTGAGAATATAATAAATCCTAATTATACCAAGATAGAAAATGATATTATTGAAAATAAGCAATCCATAAATAGTATAGAAAATTCAATGGCGATTTATAATCAGTATTTGGATGAGCTGTATGTTGTTAAAGAGAATATTACTGAATACAAAACGAACGGTATATGGGATATTACAAATGATGAATTTAAAAGTATAACAAAGACCAATGTATATTTACCATCGGATCCTATAGCGCCCAGCCATAAATCAAGCCCAAATAATTTAAGAAATGTTATTATAGGTGCGGTTATTGGTGGGATGGTCGGAGTGGTTGCAGTTTTTGTAAAAGAATATTGGCTAGTTTCTGAATAGCACATATTATAAAAGACCGGCTGGTTGAACCAAGTCGGTTTTTTGATATCATGAACTTCATGAACAATTTTGTTGTAACTTTTTTATTATAGGGCTTTCATAAGAAATCATTCTATGCATAGAATTTATAAAAAGGGATAAGTTTATAAAATCATTTATGCAAATGAGATTATAATTTTTGTTTTAATTTATTAACTTAATTTAAGAATATATTTTGTATAAAACTCAGTAAGTTGATAAATTATAGATTAACATATAATGGAATCAACAATTTATTGCTATAATTAAATCATAATGATATACTATAAAAAAATTTAAAAGCATTTATGCTAGTTTGGCAGGGATAAAATATGAACACAAAAAATAATTACTCACAGCAAAATAATTATGAAGAAATAAGTTTACGGGACATTTTTATGGCCATTTGGAGGCAGAAGATTTTAATAGCAGTAATAACATTAATTACGGTGCTGGTAACCGGTATTATAAGCGTTTTTGTTCTCAAACCGGTATACCATACAAGTCTTAACATAATTATAAATATGCCCGAGTCTTATCATACAAAATACGGGGATTATGTTTTGCCGATTTCATCCAACGATCAGTATATCAATCTTATAACAAGCAATGTAATTTTAAAAAATACCATTAACGAAATGGGATATGATTCGCAGGAGATTACGATAGAAGATTTAAAAGACAGGATAACGATTGTTCAGACCAGTACCAATGAAGCCCAAAACAGTTTTGAAGTAAAAGTGGCTGCCGACGATCCGCAGGAAGCAAAACAGCTGGCTCAGACACTTTATGATAATTACATTGAATTCCTGGACGTAATGATGGCCAAAGGGGCTGTGGAGTATTTTATAGACTATTATTCGGTTCAGGTTAGTTCTTTAAATGTAGAACTTGAATCCAACCGGGAACTTCTGGAGAAATACAATGAGCTCTTAGCGAATACTCCAATGACAATAAACCAGAGGGAAGCAGTGGACGGGCTTAATACATCCGGGAATAATATTATAATCATGGAAAATATCATTAATCCCAATTATACTGAGCTGGAACTGGACATCATTAATGTGAAACAGACCATTAATTCAATAGAAAGCGACATAGAGCTGTACAAAACATATCTGGATGAACTTGAATCGAAGAAAGCCAGGATAAATGAATATTATGAAACAGGAGAATATGAAGAAATAGCCAATAATATTATTCGGATTACTACAAGCAATATATATTTGGTTTCGGAACCGGTAGCACCCAGCAGAAAATCAAGCCCCAATAACTTAAGGAATATAGTAATAGCTGCGTTACTGGGGTTAATGGTATCAGTTTTTATAGGTTTAATAAAAGAATTTTGGTTTAACGATGATAAAAGTAAAATTAAAGATATACGATAGGAGTTAATACCTATGAAAATACTAAAGATGAACAGCATCAGAAAGAAAATCTATGTTTTGATTTCTGTTACAATTGTAGTATCACTGTTGGGAATATCGGTAATCAATTATGTTATTTCAAAACGGGAACTGGAACGTTCGAATATGATTATTCTAAAAAACGCTGTTGAATCTGTCATGGCTGAAATCAACCGGAATTATCGTTATACTTTAGATGAATCGGATTGGATGACTGAGGAAGAGGCGAAAAAGTATTCGTTAACCGCCATAGGGAATTTGACCGAGACCGATACAGACGGTGTTTCTCACGCGACGACAGATGAAAAGGATGCCGAAAGCTCAGCTACAATTAACAGCGCATATGCCAGGCATTATGTTGATTTGGGCGAATCTGGTTATTTCTTCATCATTGATTCTTCAGGAAATATAATATATCATCCTTTCTTTACGGATAACATATATGACATGAAGTCCGCTGACGGCAGTTATATAATACAGGAGATTATAAAAACAGCCAAATCCGGCGGAGGCACTCTTGAATATGCGCTTGGGGATGATGTAAGCATTATATCTGACGGCAAGATGGTTTATACAAAATATTTCCCATACTGGGACTGGGTTGTAAGTGCCGTAATATATAATAAAGATCTTGCAAGAGGCTCAAAAATTATTCTGTATAACAATTTGCTCGGCATTGCAGTTTTGCTTACGCTGGCTTTATTTATAAGCCTGTTTGTCATAAAAAGAATTATCGAACCTATAATTAAGATTTCGAAAACACTGTCCGAAGTATCGGAAGGAAATCTGACTGTTGACAAGATACATATAAAAACCGGGGATGAAATAAGAACACTCGGGGATTCCGTAAACCGGCTGATAGACAATCTGAACCGTATGATAAAAATGATTGTGTCTTCGAGCGATAAGTTGAGCAAATATGCGGCTTCCTTAAAAGAATCATCCGGATATGTATCGCAGGCCACTTCGGAGGTGGCAAATGCCATTTCCCAGATGGCTTCCCAGACCGAGGGGCAGTTCAAAGAGACTTTGGATAGCGTGGAAAATGTAACCCGTCTTGGGGAAAGCATAAGGGAGACAGCCGAGGCAAGCAACAAGATTGGTTCTATTGTGGAGAAGAATGTAGAATTGAAGGAAATGGGCTTATCCTCGGTTCAGGAATTGAAGGTTGCCGCCAAGGAAAATAATGAGAATACCGCCGTTATTGAAAAACTTGTTAATCAAATGAACGAATACTCAGCCGATATCGGCGAGATTACATCTATTATATCCCAGATAGCCCGTCAGACCAATCTGCTTGCTTTAAATGCAAGTATCGAAGCGGCCAGGGCAGGGGATAACGGCTCCGGTTTTGCAGTGGTGGCAGAAGAGATTCGAAAACTGGCCATTGAGACAAGCGATGCCGTAAGTGATATACATAAGAAAATAGAGCAGCTTCAGGAGCATACTGCGGAAGTTGTCAGTTTCATATCAAAAAACCGTGAAGGCGTGGAAAGAATAAACCGCAGTGTAGAAAATACAGAAGAGATTTTCGGATTGATATCCCAAGGTTTGCAGGCCTTGATAGAGGGTATAAAAGTTATAGTTGAACATAATCGAATGATTAATCAGAAGAAAGATGAAATACTTAAAATGCTGGGGCATGTGTCGGAAACTGCCCAGGATAATTCTTCGTCAATAGAGGAAATTTCCGCAACCGCCCAGGAACAGTCATCTACGATAGTAGAAATTAACCAGAGCATAACTCAACTGTATGATATGGTAAATGATTTGAATGAATTGGTTAAGGAATTTAAAGTCATGTAAATTGCAGATAATGAACTGACTACATTTCTTAAAATATAATTTTGGTGGGGCTTTAATAGCCTTACCAAAATTTTTTCTTGCATTATATGCGTCATTATGGTAGTATGGTAAAGTGCTAATATACTAAAATACGTAGGGAGGAAATTTATGAAAAAGAAATTACTCATTATCATGATTACCGTTTTGCTGGCAATGGCATTTATCGGCTGCGGAAAGAAAGGAAAGGAGAATAAAGTATCCGGTCATGATACTGAACAGAATGATGAAAATATAAGTGAAAATAAACAGGTTAAGGAGCAGGAAGATACTTCGCTGGATTACATATTGAATAAAGGAGAGCTTATTCTGGGGCTGGACGATGCTTTTCCACCGATGGGATTTCGTGACGATTCCGGTGAAATTGTAGGTTTTGATATTGATTTGGCGAAAGCCGTTTGCGAAAAGCTGGGTGTCGAGCTGGTTATCCAGCCTATCAACTGGCCGACAAAAGAAAACGAATTAAACACCAAAAATGTTGACTGTTTATGGAACGGTTTTTCAGTCACTCCCGAAAGAGAAGAAAAACTGACGCTTTCGATACCTTATATGGAGAACGCCATAGCCATAGTTGTTACAAAGGACAGCGGTATTAAATCCAAAGAGGATATGGCGGGCAAGAGACTGGCGGTTCAGGGAGGCTCATCTGCCGAAGAGGCTCTGTATATGGATGAAAATAAAGAGTTTAGGGAATCCCTTGGAGAAATAAATTCGGGTTTTGATGATTATGTAACAGCCCTTATGGATCTTGAGACCGGAAATTCCGATGCCGTTCTTATGGATTCTGTGGTGGCCAGTTATATGATACACGAAGCCGGTAAAGACTTTGTGGTTTTGGATGACCATCTTGTAGCCGAAAAGTATGCCGTAGGTTTCCGCAAAGGCGAAGAAGCTCTGGCTGAGGCGGTAAACAACGCATTAAGGGAACTGAAAGCTGACGGGACCGTTGAAGAAATTTCAACCAAGTGGTTCGGTTCCGATATAACGATAATCCAATAATTGAACCGATAAATAACGGTATTTATGACCGGGTATAAATTACGGGTCAAATCAGGTAAGTCAAGTTCAATATTAAAATTTGCAGGATAAAGAATTTGCAGGATAAAGAAGCTGAAATTATAAAGGAGGGGCCGCTCCAAAATCAGCCGGGTACCCCCTCCTTTATGTTGTCAGATGTTGTGGCAATAATATTTATGATATGTATTCAAATAAATATATGGAGGGTCCATAGTATCTGTATTTGATAAAATATGTCAGCATAAAATGCAAATATTCTTTTATATCATTTGAAAATTTGCTTGTATATTGTAATTCAGCTGAAATTACAAAGAATATAAGGTTATAAAGAAGAAAGTTAAAATAAGATTGAAAACGTCACGTCATTATGGTAATATGGTAAAGTGTATTTGCTGAACCTGTATGAAATTAAAATAGGCATTTAATAAGCGTTATTTTAATATAAGAAATATTTAATGGTTTAAAATATTAATCGCCGATAATAGGAAGGTTTTTGAATATGAAGATTGATAATGTACCCATAGATTTACTGCTGAAGAACATGTTGGCCGCAACAGGTACGGTTTTCAGGATATTTTTCCTTACCATATTGTTTTCTGTTCCGCTGGGATTTCTGGTGGCTTTGGCAAGAAGAAGCCGTTTTAAAATAATCAGCATTCCCACCAGGATATACCAGCTTATATTTAGAGGGACTCCGCTTATGCTTCAGCTTTTCTTTTTCATGTATGCGCCTTTTTACATATTCGGGAATGGATTTGAGCGTTTTACCGCGTGCATAATCGCCTTTGTAATAAATTATGCGGCATATTTCGGAGAGATTTTCAGAGGCGGGATTGCCGCCATACCGAAAGGGCAGTACGAAGCTGCAAAGATACTGGGATATAACAGGTTTCAGACCTTTATGAGAATTATCCTTCCTCAGGTAGTCAAAAATGTTATTCCCGCTACCGGCAATGAATTTATGACTCTGGTTAAGGATACCGCCCTTGCCCAGGTGATTTCGGTTAAAGAGATATTTGATGTGGCTTCAAAGGCAGGGTCTAAATATTTTTCGGTTGTACCTATTATTGTGGCGGCCCTGTTTTATCTGATAATGAATACGGTTGTGGAATTTGTATTTAAACTTATAGAGAAGAAATTTGACTATTACAGAGTATAAAAGTTCTATATTTTTTATAATTAATTTTACCGGGGGATAAATATGCTTGTTAATGCTCAAAATATAAAAAAGAAATTCGATAAATTACATGTTCTTGAAGACATATCGCTGGAAGTAAATGAAGGGGAAGTGGTTTCTGTCATTGGCCCGTCGGGTTCGGGAAAATCCACTTTGCTTCGTTGCCTGACACAACTTGAAAGAGTAGACAGCGGAAGGATTGAGATAGACGGGCAGGTTATGGTTGATACCGTTGACGGGAAAGCGGTATATGCCGACGCAAATACCCTTCATGAAATTCAGCTTAAAGTCGGGCTTGTGTTTCAGAATTTTAATTTATTTCCCCATTATTCGGTATTGAAAAACATCACGGATCCACAGATGATTGTGCTTAAAAGAAGCAAAGAGGAAGCCGTAAAAATCGCAATGGAACTGCTTGGCAAAATGAATTTGGCAGACAAGTGTAATTCGTATCCATGCGAACTTTCCGGAGGACAACAGCAAAGAATTGCCATAGCCAGAGCCCTTGCTCTTAATCCGAAGATCCTTTTCTTTGACGAACCGACATCAGCCCTGGACCCGGAGCTTACGGGAGAAATCTTAAAAGTTATAAGGGATCTGGCCAAAGAGAATATGACAATGGTTATCGTAACCCACGAAATGGCTTTCGCAAAAGAAGTGTCCGACAGGGTTATATTTATGGATAAAGGTGTTATAATCGAGCAGGGTACGCCCAGTGAGATATTTGATAACTCGGTTAACCAAAGAACAAAGGAATTTTTAAGCCGGTTGAATTCATATATTTCCTGATTACGCACTGTTTGCGAAATGTGCGTAAAATAATACTTGCAAATATTGGCTTACTTTGATATAATAACAGATGTGCTAAATGGTAAGACTAATTCAGGGAGTGGACGAAAGTCCACTCTCGTATTTTATACAAGAATTGTTTTGAATATAAAACAATATTTTGAAAGGCAGGGAAAAAATTGGCAAACCGCGAAGTATATGAGAAAAAAACGGAAGATTTACTGAAACCGATTTTGGCGGAGCATAATTTATCATTATATGATATCGAATATGTTAAAGAAGGCGGCAACCGGTTTTTGAGGGTTTATATCGACAAGGAAGGCGGCGTCACCATAGACGATTGTGAGACGGTAAGCAGGAAACTGAGCGATTTGCTGGACGAAGAGGATTTTATCCCTGAGTCTTATATTTTAGAAGTAAGCTCACCGGGACTGGGCAGACAGCTGAAGAAGGATAAGCATTTTGAAAAAAGTATCGGTGAGGAAGTGGAAATAAAACTTTATAAACCTATCGATAAGAAAAAAGAATGGGTTGGCATTTTGACGGGTTACGATGCAGAGGTAATCAAAATTCAGGTTGAAGACGGAAGTATTATGGAAATTCCGAGAAAAGATATTGCTGTAGTCCGTTTGACTATTGATTTTTAATATTATGTTTTTATTTTATGAAGGGAGACGTCTGAAAAATGGATGCGAACAGGGAACTGATTGAAGCACTGGACCAGCTTGAGAAAGAAAAAGACATTAAAAAGGATGTTATTTTGGAAGCCCTTGAGAATTCGCTGGTTGCAGCATGCAAAAACAATTTCGGCAGAGCGGATAATATAAAGGTTTATATTGACCGCGAGACCGGAGTAGTCAATGTCTATGCCATGAAAAAAGTTGTAGAGGAAGTAACAGACCCCGTTACGCAAATAAGCCTGGAAGAAGCAAGAAAGAAGGATATTACTCTTAATGTCGGTGACACCATAAATATTGAAGTGACACCGAAGAATTTCGGCCGAATTGCGGCACAGAAAGCAAAACAGGTTGTTGTTCAAAAAATCCGTGAAGAAGAAAGAAGAGTGCTTTACGAGCAGTTTGTTACAAAGGAAAGAGACATCGTAACCGGTATTGTGCAGCGGTACCTGGGTAATAATATTAGCATAAATCTTGGAAAAGTCGATGCGATGCTTAACGAAAGCGAACAGGTCAAGGGAGAGGTATTCCGCCCTACGGAACGTGTTAAATTGTATGTGCTGGAAGTAAAGAATACGCCAAAGGGGCCTCGTATTTTGGTTTCCAGGACCCATCCTGAGCTAGTCAAGCGTTTGTTTGAAGCTGAAGTTGCAGAAATTCAGGACGGAACCGTCGAAATCAAGGCAATAGCCCGTGAACCGGGTTCCAGAACAAAGATGGCCGTCTGGAGCAATGATCCGAATGTCGATCCCGTAGGAGCCTGCGTAGGTGTAAACGGGGCCAGAGTCAATGCCGTCGTAAATGAACTCCGTAACGAGAAGATCGATATAATAAACTGGAGCGATGATCCCGCCAAACTTATTGAAAACGCTTTAAGCCCGGCTAAAGTAATATCCGTTCAGGTCAATGAAGAAGAAAAAAGCGCAAGAGTAATAGTTCCCGATTATCAGCTTTCGCTGGCCATCGGTAAAGAAGGGCAGAATGCCAGACTGGCGGCAAAACTTACCGGATATAAGATAGATATTAAGAGCGAATCTCAGGCTATGGGATATTAAGGATGTGATTGCGGATGGCTAAAAAAATTCCGATGAGAGTATGTACGGGATGCGGAGCGCAAAAACCCAAAAAAGAACTTATAAGAATACTTAGAACCCCTGAAGATGAAATTGTTGTGGATGCTACCGGTAAGAAGAACGGCAGGGGTGCTTATATATGCTGTTCGGTTGATTGTTTGCATAAAGCAGTCAAGTCAAGGGGATTGGAGCGTTCGCTGAAGGTGGAGATACCTAAGGATTTGCTTCTTAATTTGGAAAAGGAGTTGGTATCGCTTGAATCCAACGCTGAAAAAGATACTTAGTTTGTTAGGCATTGCTACGAAATCCAACAACATAGCAAGCGGTGAATTTCTGACTGAAAAGGCGGTGAAAGAACACAAGGCAGCCTTGGTCATAGTTGCTGAAGATGCATCGGACAATACGAAAAAGAATTTCAGAGACATGTGTAATTATTATAATGTTCCGATATATTTTTGTGGCACCAAGTTTGAACTTGGCCATGCAATGGGAAAGGAATTGCGTGCTTCTTTGGCAGTACTTGATAAAGGCTTGGCAGACGCGATAGAAAAGCAACTGAAAATGATGTAGTGAGATTAACGGAGGTAGTAAGTATGGCGAAATTGAGAGTGTTTGAATTAAAAAATATAATAAATGAAGAAATTCATGGTAATATCGAGAGTAAGGATATATTGAATTTTCTTGAACAGAGCCTGGGTGTTAAGAAAACTCACAGCAGTAATCTTGAGGACCATGAAGTGAAGGCTGTAAAGGAACATTTTATTCCTTCGGCAACCAAAACTTCCGAACCTCCAACAAAGAATGTGGTGCGTACTGCAAGTCAAAACAGTGAAATAGGTCAGGAATTGTCACTTTCCAAAGAAGCACAGAGTAATGCCCCACAAAAGGAAGTTACCGGACACATACCGGGTCAGCCCAGACAGGGGATACCCGTTCAGGCGGGCCAGGTAAGACCTGCCGTTCCGGCAAGACCTCAGGCGGCCAGTCCGGCAAGAACGCATGGTCAGATTCCTAAAGGTGTGCCGCAAGGACAGGGAATCCCGGGAATTCCTCACGGAAGTCAGGCATCGGGAGTAAGGCCTAACGTTCCGGCAAGACCGGTGGGAGCAGGTCAGGATAAACTTAAGCAGGCCGGTGCCCAAAGCAAGGTAAATACGGGAAGCAGCACCGTTGCTTCAGGCGGCTTAAGTAAAGCGGGTACCGCAAATGCTGTAAATCAAACGGATTCTGCAAATACGGTAAGTTCGGCAAGCAGTGCAGGTGCTACAGAAAAGGCGTCAGTTACGGCTAAGGAAAATGCCGCAGGTATGACGGCTTCTGCGAAACCTGCAGGTATCGGAGCTGCCGGGAAAAACGCTTCTGCGGAAAATACAGGCGCCGTAAACGTTACGGGAAAAACCGGTACAACAGTAACCGCCGGTAACATAAACGGTGCAGGAAAAACAAGTTCCGCGGATTCTTCAAATAAATCAAATGCCGCAACGGCAGCCGGTACTGAAAAAACCGGTACATCGGCCGCAGGCGGTTCAAAAAATGCAAATATGGCTACCGCAGGAAGCGTAAATACGATAAATACATCTACCGGCGGTGCAGGTAAGGAAAATACTATGACTTCAAAAAGCGTTAATAAAGAAAGTGCGACAACAGCAAATAATACGAATAAGACCGTAACTAATGCAAATCCTGCAAATAATGCAGGTCAGCAAGTCAGGACGGCAAAAGAACAGAATAAAAAAGGTCAGAAGCAAAAGAGTCAGACTTCCGGAGGCAACCAGGGAAAGTCTGCTCAGAATGTCAGACAGTCCGGTCAGGAGGTGTCAAAACAGCAAGGATCAGGTCCTGCCAAATCCCAGCAAACAGGTTCTGCAAAACCGCAGGGTCAGTCGCCTAAAGGTAAACCGGGCTCTAACAAAGGACAAAAATATCAAAGAGAAGATCAAAAATCCTATGGCCAGGCACGACACGATGTTTCCGAAAAAACTCAGGGACAGCAGAAAAATTATGGCAAAGATCAGCATAAGCCTGGTAAGGATGAAACCGTACAAAAGAGTACAGGCGGTATGAAAGGATCCATTTCCGGAAAAACAAAAGACAGAAAGGATTTCGACCAACAGATGCTGGAGCAAAAAGTATCGGAGAAGAACGAGTTCACTAGCAAAAAGAGCAGAGACAGATTTAACAGGGATAAGATGTATAAAGATAAAGACGCATCCTATTACGATGAAGAAGAGATCATTTTAACCAAGATAAAGAAGGGTCAGTTTGTAAAGCCTAAGCCGGTAGAGGAAAAGAAGGAAGAAATAAAAGTTATTACCCTACCCGAGGTATTGACTATCAAAGAACTCGCAGATAAGATGAAAGTTCCCAGTTCGACGTTGATAAAGAAATTATTCCTTGAAGGAAAGGTTGTAACCATAAATCAGGAAATTACTTTCGACGAAGCGGAAGAAATCGCATTAGAATTTGACATCATTGCCGAGAAAGAAGTTAAGGTCAATGAATTGGAAGAACTGTTAAAGGACGTAGAGGAAGATCCGTCGGCATTGGTGAAGAGGCCTCCTGTTGTCTGTGTTATGGGTCATGTCGATCACGGTAAAACTTCCCTTCTTGACGCCATAAGGCAAACCAACGTTACGGCAAAAGAAGCGGGCGGCATTACACAGCATATCGGTGCCTATATGGTTGATGTTAACGGGGAGAAAATTACCTTTATCGATACTCCCGGACATGAAGCCTTTACATCCATGCGTATGAGAGGAGCTCAGGCAACGGATATCGCTATACTGGTAGTTGCCGCAGACGACGGTGTTATGCCTCAGACTGTCGAGGCCATAAGCCATGCAAAGGCAGCCGGAGTTCAGATTATCGTTGCTATCAATAAGATAGATAAGCCCAGCGCCAATATTGAGAGAGTAAAACAGGAACTTACCGAATATGATTTAATTGCCGAAGATTGGGGCGGAGACACAATCATGGTTCCCGTTTCGGCCCATACCAAAGAAGGACTTAACGATCTTCTTGAAATGATCCTGCTGACCGCCGAAATGGCAGAACTGAAAGCAAATCCTAACCGTAAGGCAAGAGGTCTTGTTATTGAAGCAAAGCTGGATAAGGGAAGAGGCCCTGTAGCCACCGTTCTTGTACAGAAAGGTACGTTAAAAGTAGGGGATAATATAGTTATCGGGTCTACGTACGGCAAAGTCCGTGCGATGATAGATGATAAGGGCAGAAAACTTAAGGAAGCGCCTCCTTCAACACCTGTAGAAGTGCTCGGCCTGAATTCGGTACCCGATGTCGGTGAGATATTTGTAGTAACGGATACCGAGAAAGAAGCAAGACATATTGCGGATGTATATATTGCGCAAAGTAGAGAAAAGCTGGTTGCTGAAACCAAATCAAAGATAACTCTGGACGGTTTGTTCTCACAAATCCAGGCAGGTAATTTAAAGGAACTGAACCTTATTATCAAAGCCGACGTTCAGGGATCTGTTGAAGCATTAAAGCAAAGCATGGTTAAACTCAGCAATGATGAGGTTGCCGTACGGGTTATCCACGGAGGTGTCGGTGCAATTAATGAATCCGACGTTATTCTTGCAAGTACCTCCAATGCCATTATTATAGGTTTTAACGTAAAACCCGATAATATAGCAAAAGAAAGAGCCGAACAGGAAAAAGTAGAAATAAAACTTTACAAAGTTATATATAATGCAATAAACGATGTCGAAGCAGCCATTAAAGGCCTTCTGGAACCTGTATATGAAGAACAGGTTATTGGTCATGCCGAAGTCCGTCAGACTTTCAGGGCATCCGGTATTGGTACTATTGCAGGTTCTTATGTTACCGACGGTAAGATTGTAAGGAACTGCAAAGCCCGTATTTACAGAGATAAGGAGTTGGTATTTGAAGGCGGCCTGGCTTCACTTAAGAGATTCCAGGATGACGTAAAAGAAGTTGCGGCCGGATTCGAATGCGGACTGGTATTCGATAAATTTAATGATGTAAAAGTAAATGACAAGATAGAATTTTATATAATGGCAGAGGTGCCCAGATAAGTTCTTACCGGACCGGCAGCGATTAGAAAGGTAATGGTGGTAGTATGAGAAAAAACAGTATTAAAAATACCAGAATTAACGGCGAGGTAAAAAAAGAGCTGAGCAATTTAATCAGCAGGGAAATAAAAGATCCGAGGATTCACCCCCTGACCTCGGTTGTTGATGTGGAAGTGGCTCCGGACCTGAAGACCGCAAAAGTATATGTGAGTGTCCTTGGTGACGAAAACGCCAAAAATGAAACCTATCAGGGATTAAAAAGCGCGGCATCATTCATGCGCAGCCAGTTGGCTAAAAATCTAAACCTGCGCAATACGCCGGAGCTTATCTTCATCATGGACAATTCAATTGAATATGGTATAAATATTTCAAAACTGATTGACGAAGTAAATTCAAAATCTTCTTCAAATAATCCAATAAGTGAAGAAGATGATGAAGATACGGACGTCGAAACAGATGAAGATAACGAAGAACAATAGGATTAAACTGCGTATACAGAGCGAATTAAGATACAGATGCTAAACAAATGAAATTCAAAATATAATTGCTTATGGAGTTGCAGATAAGATATAGAAATATAAAGATATATAAAGATGGTTAAAAGATAAAATTAGACATATAAAGATACTAAAAGATATTTTTATATATAAAAAGATATTTAAAAGATATATTTAGATATATAAAAATATTGAAAAGATATATTTTGATATATAAAGATATTAAAAGATATATTGAGATATATAAAGATATATTGAGATATATTTATATATCAAAGACACAGTAAAGATTTAGAAATTATAAAGAGATCGGTAAAAATAAATTAAAGATATGGCATAATAAATAATATGAATACAGAAGCAAATTAAAGTACAGATAGATTAAAGTACAGATATAATGCAGCTTAAGTCGGACGTTTATTAAGCGTTGATTTATTTGGCACGGAGAAGTGGATTGATTATTACGTATTCCGATAAAACCTATATTGTAATACTGAAAGGATATTAATAATGAGTATATTTGCGATTAAAAGCATTGAAAATGAGTTATTGAATGCAAAAAAGGTGGCAATTGCCGGACATATCAGACCCGACGGTGATTGCATCGGTTCATGTACGGCATTGTATTTGTATCTGAACGATTGCCGAAAGGATCTGGGACTTAATCAGGTTGATGTGTATCTTGAGCCTTTCGGGCAGGAATTTAATATCCTTTCCGGTACGGAAGATATCAGACATAATTGCGATTATGATGATGTTTATGATTTGTTTATTTCTTTGGACTGCAGCAGCCCGGACCGTCTGGGTTGCGCAGTTAAATATTTTAATTCCGCAAAGAGAACTGTCTGCATAGATCATCATATCACCAATGTCAGATTTGCAGATATAAATCATGTGGTGGCTGATGCATCTTCAACCTGTGAGGTACTTTTTAATTTGATGGACAGTGAACGGATATCCAGGGAAATAGCCCAAAGCCTCTATATAGGTATAGTTCATGATACAGGAATGTTTAAAAACAGCAGCACATCAGACAAAACCATGGAAATTGCCGCCAGGCTTTTGAGAAAGGGAATAGATTTCACAAGACTGATAGACGAAACCTTTATCCAGAAATCTTATATGCAGCTTCAGATACTCGGCAAATGTCTGATTGAAAGCATGCTTATCATAGACGGTAAAGTGATTGTATCAAGTATTGATCGGAAAACACTTGATTTTTACGGCGCAAGTTTTGCCGATTTAAACGGAATTATCGATCAGCTCCGTACCGCAAAGGGCTGTGAAGTTGCCATATTCATATATGAAACCAACGATAACGAACATAAAGTAAGCTTGAGATCCAACGGTATAGTTGATGTAAGTAAAATAGCTTATCATTTTGGCGGAGGCGGACATATCAGAGCCGCAGGCTGTACAATGGTGGGTACCGTTCAGGATATAATAAATAATCTTACTCCCCATATTGAAGAACAGTTAAGTGCCGGAAATGCTCTATAGAGGGGAAGATAATGTTGCTTAACGGAATCATAAATATATACAAGGAAAAAGGATTTACCTCTCATGATGTTGTAGCAAAAATGAGAGGTATATTAAATATAAAGAAAATCGGTCATACCGGGACACTGGATCCCGAGGCGGAAGGGGTTCTTCCGGTATGCATCGGCAAAGCCACCAAAGTGGTTGATTTGATAGTTGACAAGGATAAAACGTACGAGGCGGTTCTTAAACTGGGAATTGTAACCGATACCCAGGATATGACGGGTAATATTATCAGGACTTCCCCCGTTGAGGTGGATTTACCGCACATTCAGAATGCCGTTGAAAAGTTTATAGGCGGGTATGAACAGATACCGCCTATGTATTCTGCAATTAAGGTAAACGGGAAAAAACTTTATGAACTGGCAAGACAGGGAAAGGAAGTTGAAAGATCCTCCCGAAGGGTAATGATTTATAATATAAAGATACTCGATTATAATCCCGGAGAACATGAGGTTAAATTACAGGTGGATTGCGGAAAAGGTACCTATATCCGTACATTACTGCATGATATCGGTAATGTTCTGGGATGCGGGGGAGTAATGAAATCACTGCTTCGTACCAGAGTGGGTTCCTTTGATATCTCCGGTGCACTCCGTCTCAGGGAGATTGAAGAACGTGCCAAAAACGGCACGATAAACGAACATATCGTTCCGATAGATGAGATTTTTGCTTCATACCCTAAAGTGATTACAGACAGCAAATACGATAAAATGATTTATAACGGTAATGCTTTTTCATTTAAACATTTATTTTTTTCGCCCGGTTTGAACAATGTCACCGATGAAGCCTATTTTGTAAGAGTATATGATTCAAAAGGAGTTTTTGTCGGTGTTTATCGTTATGAACCGGATACGGAGAAATTTATTGTTCAGAAAATGTTTATGTGACGGACGATAATTATGGATAATATTTATTGATGAGTAGGAAAAATTCAAATCTTGTACGGGCATAAATGATAAAGTTTATTTGAAAGGTAAGAAAAAATAATAATGTTTTTATGTACGGGTATAGATAAAGTTTAATTGATTTGCAATAAAAATTCATAATGTTTGTCAAGACATATATGATAAAGTTAACAGATATGTAAGAGAATTCATAATGTTTTTATGTCAAGACATATATAATAAAGTTAACTGATATGCAAGAAAATTCATAATGTATTTATGTCAGGAATAAGTGATAAAGTTTAATTGATATGCAAGAATATTGCATAACGTTTTTATGTATAGGAATAATTATAAAATTTTATTGATGGGTAAGAATTCATAATGTTTTTATGTACAGGAATATTTATAATGTTTTATTGACAAGTAAGAATAATGGGTAATGCTTTATAAATTTTAAATGGACAAGTATTTCTGGAATTTATTCTGTAGAAGGCAAAATTGATTTGTAAATTATTGATTTGTGATTGCGACTGGAGGATTTAATGAAATATATAGCAGGAAGCACACAATTTTATATAAACAACAGCGCGGTAACTTTGGGTAAATTCGACGGACTTCATCTGGGACACCAGATGCTTATTAACGAAGTCCTGTCGCTAAAAGAACAAGGGTATACATCGGTGATGTTTACTTTCATGTATCATCCGCATAATGTCATCTCCGATAACGAGATTAAGCTGATTTATACGGAAGAAGAGAAAAAATTAAAACTTTCAAAAAGCGGATTGGATATTCTGATATCCTATCCGTTTACTTTTGAGACCAAAAATATTGAGCCTGAAGATTTTGTGAAAGATATCCTGGTGGAAAAACTGGATGCAAAAGTTATAGTGGTAGGTAATGATTTCAGGTTTGGCCGCGAACGCAGAGGAGACGTAACGATGCTGAAAGCCATGGCGGATATCTATGGTTTCAAGGTTATAGCATTTGAAAAGAGAAGATGGAAAGATCAGGTCATAAGCAGTTCTGCAATACGCAGCGAACTGGAAAAGGGGAATATGGAAGCGGCTAATGCCATGCTTGGAACACCCTATTCCATAACCGGAAAGGTTATGCACGGAAGGAAAATCGGCAGAACTTTAGGCTTTCCCACGACAAATATGATACCGCCGGATAACAAGATGCTGCCTCCCAACGGTGTTTATGTTTCCAGAACGGTTATTGACGGAAAATATTATCCCGGAATGACCAATATAGGATATAAACCAACCGTCGGCAAAGATAATCATATAAGTATAGAAACCTATATTTATGATTTTAACAGGGATTTATACGGGCAGGAAATCACCGTTGAAATTCTTTCATATGTCAGACCCGAAATTAAATTTGACGATATTGACGAATTAAGGAACAGGATGGATGCGGATCTGGCTTTCGGACGAAAATATTTCGGTATTTGATTTTCATTGACTGTTATACCGTAAATATGATAATATGGAAAAAAATATAAGGGAAGGAAGTAGTTGCCATGGGAAAGTTTTATGAAAAGAAAAATTTTGGCATACCGGTTACTATCCTGATTGTTTTTGCTTATCTTATCGGATATTCTCTTACAAAAAGTTTATCCGGTACTTTAGTCGCGGCTTTGCTGTTTGCCGCTGCGGTGTTTGCGTTTGATTTTGACGAGAGGGTCAAAAATGCCGTGAAACATTCATATGTTTTTGCGTTCTTGTTCCAATTGATATTCTTTGTTCTGGAATTTATAAGTGATATTATTGTTAAATTGATTTACGGCGGAACCGTAGATTTAAGCTCCTTAAGCGACATATTTTTCTCGTCCCGTTCTTACTGGAACGTTCAGAATTACTTTCTGTCGGTACTGACGTTTATTGTTAATGCGGCGGTCATCGTAATCTATGCCATATGCATAATAATGGCTTTTGCCGGTAAAGATGTCAGAATCGGATTTATAGCAAATATGCTTGGGGAAGTTCTTCCGAAAAATAACTTTAACCGTCCTCAGACCAATTATTATAATCAGCAGGTTCCTCCGGCACAGAACATGCGCCCTTCGGCACCCAACAGTCAGTATACTGTGCATACCAATGCACCGAATAACCCTTCGGTTCAAAATGTATATCCTCAAGCTCCGGTAAATCCTCAGGGACCGAATTCTCATGGATATTCTCAGGGACCCGGCGTACAGGCGACCGATGTACAGGGGCAATCGCCTTATACGCAGTCACAGCCAACCGGACAACCTAATACACAACAGGCTCCGAATACCACACAGACATCCGGCAGTACCGCCAATATCTGTCCGAATTGCGGGAAGGCAAATCATAGCAATGCCATTTATTGTGCCGCATGTGGAACAAAGCTGAAATAAAGATATAATAAGTTAAATAAAAAATAGCAGTTGAAAATACATAAATATTATGTTAATATAGCAAATGTAATTAATTCAGCCAATACTCAGAAAAAGGAAGCTCCGACCTTTTCTTGGTATTTGGTGATAATATTGTAAAGGAGGAAGACATCATGCTTAGCAAGGAAAGAAAAGCTGAAATTATTAAAGAGTTCGGAAGAACACCTCAGGACACAGGTTCACCGGAAGTTCAAATCGCTCTGTTAACAGAAAGAATTAATCAGTTGACCGAGCATTTGAAGAACAACAAAAAGGACCACCATTCAAGAAGAGGACTTTTTAAGATGGTTGGTCAAAGAAGAGGTTTTCTTGAGTATCTTAAGAAAACAGATATCGATGCTTATCGTGAGCTGATTGAACGTCTGAATATCAGAAAATAATCAAAGCAAAGATAAAAGTAAAAAATATAAAAACTGCTCCGATTGAATATACAAGGAGCAGTTTTTTATTCTGTATGATTTTACGGGAATTATATGAAAGCCTTTTATAGAAAGCTTTCTATAGAATACCATTTATAGAAAACATGTTTTGTTTGATTTTATTGTACTTATGAATTATTTTCCATAGTCGATGTAATTTAATTTTCTGTAATGTATAATGTAATTAATTACCTTTTACTCAATTATCAATAAATATTATATTTTTATGGATTTAAAGATTTTTTACATATCCACAAATTTTTGATGTGAATATTTCTTAAATTTATTCTATTTCAGAAATTCGATCCGGTATTTTCAACATACAAAATCCATTTATATGAATGAAATAGATATGATTAAAAATTGCTATAAGGCATAAGCCGAGCCCATATATAATAATACGACATGAAAGAGGGAATTTATGAATCGGATAAAAATTATACTTCAGGATAAAGAATTTTTAAAAAAGACATTTTCCATAACAATACCGATAGTACTTCAAAATCTTTTGAATAATATCGTTAATCTGGTAGACACTTTAATGATAGGAAAGCTGGGGGAAACCAGTATAGCTGCCGTTGGTTTGGCAAATAAGTTGTTTTTTGTTTTTTCTCTGCTTATGTTCGGAGTCAGCAGCGGTTCAGGCGTACTTTCATCCCAATATTGGGGCAAAAGAGAACTGTTAAATATAAAAAGAGTATTGCGTGTTTCTTTGCTGATTGGAGTATGCGGTTCCATGATTTTTGCCATTCCTGGCTTTTTCGTTCCTGAATTTGTCATGGGTATTTTTACGCCGCTTAGAGGAACTATACAGGAGGGAGCAAAATACCTTGTAATAATCGTATTCAGCTATCCTTTGACAGCCGTTACCTTGTCATATGTATCAGTTTTAAGAAGCATGAATTATGTTAAATTGCCTGTATTTATAACAAGCATATCAATTTTGGTAAACGTATTTTTTAACTATTGTCTGATATATGGCAATTTAGGATTTCCAAATATGGGTGTGGCAGGAGCCGCTTTGGCCACCTTGATTGCCAGAATCGTAGAAAGCACCACACTATTGATTTTGATATACAGCCACAAAGCCGGTGACGGTAAATTGGGAGATTTTATCCATCTAAAGTATGATAAAACAAAAGAACATTTACTTAATAAAAATTTTATTTACAAGTATATAAATACAGCTCTTCCTGTTATTATAAATGAATTTATGTGGGGATTCGGCGTGACCATGTATTCGCTTGTATATGGAAGAATGGGAGACGCCGCAACGGCGGCCATTACCATAACCAATACGGTTGAGCAGGTGGCATTGGTATTTTTCTTCGGCATATGTAATGCGTCAGCGGTACTGCTGGGAAATGAACTGGGTGCCAACGAACTTGACAAAGCCGAGGAACACGCAAAGAACTATGTTGTGATGATGTTTATTTTATCCATAATCGGAGCGATCGCCGTCTTTGCGGTCAGGAATCCGGTAGCGGCATTATTCGATGTATCGGACGAAGTGCTGGAGTATGTTAAACTCTGTATAACAGTTTTTGCCCTGTATATACCGGTCAGAATGTTAAATTCTTTATTCATTGTTGCCATCTTAAGAAGCGGAGGAGATACCAAGGCGGCACTGTTTTTGGACGTCAGCAGTGTTTATCTGATAGGAATTCCTATGGCTGTTATAGGAGGGCTGGTACTTAAGTTACCTATATATGTGGTATACGCCATGGTAATGATCGAGGAAATATACAAGCTGATTGGAAGTTATATCCGCTACAGGAAAAAGAAATGGCTTAAGAATATAGCTATATAGATAAATATAATTTATTATAAGTTTATGGTTGGCCTTATAAATATATCTTCTGTAATATGGCTTTTAAGGTATAGCTTTTATAAATATAGCTTTTATAGCACAGCTTATGGTATAACTTAATATTTTAACATAACTTATCATTTATAAGAAATTTTTTGCTGAAAGAATCAGGTTTTTAAAAGTTTTCTTGTTTGAACAGGAAAAATATTGTAGCATATCGGAAATAATAATGATATAATAATAGAGTTAGAGCCGTCTAAGGACAAACCGAGACTACTGAAAAGCCTATTGTTTTATTAACCGGTAGGTTTTTCAGTCGTTTCGGTGCCTTACGGCTCTGAAAATTAAATTAGGTAAAGGAGAGCTAACCATGTACAAAAGTTTCACAATGGAACTGTGCGGCAGAACGCTAAGAGTAGATGTTGGCAGAATGGCCGCCCAGGCAAACGGAGCTGTTTTGATGCATTACGGTGATACGGTTGTATTGTCAACAGCTACGGCATCCGATCAGCCTAGAGAGGGAGTCGATTTTTTCCCTTTAAGCGTTGAATATGAAGAAAAACTGTATGCCGTAGGTAAAATCCCGGGCGGTTTTATCAAGAGAGAAGGTAAGCCGTCAGAAAATGCGATTCTTGCATCCCGTGCGATTGACCGGCCGATGAGGCCTTTGTTCCCGAACGATTACAGAAATGACGTTACTATTGATAATCTGGTTCTTTGCGTTGATCAGGATTGTTCGCCTGAACTTACGGCCATGCTGGGTTCATTCATAGCAACCTGCATTTCCGATATACCTTTTAACGGACCTTTAGCGGCTACTATGGTAGGCATAGTTGACGGAGAGCTGGTGTTTAACCCTACATCCGAACAGAGAGAAAAGTCGGATCTGTCATTAACCGTTGCTTCCACAAGAAATAAGGTTATAATGATTGAAGCGGGCGCCAATGAGGTTCCGGAAGAGAAGATGATAGAGGCAATTTATGCAGCCCATGATATCAACCAGAAAATAATTGAATTTTTCGATCAGATTATAGCGGAATGCGGCAAGCCAAAGCATGATTATGTGAAGTTCCAGGTGCCTGATGATATGTACGAGGATATGGTTAATTTCATAACACCTGAGGCTATGGAACAGGCTGTATTTACCGATGAAAAACAGGAAAGGGAAGCCAATATCAAGGAGATAGTTGATAAATTAACAGAACGTTATGAAGTAGATCATCCTGACTGGGTGCCGTTTATAAATGATGCGGTATACAAATTCCAGAAGAAGACCGTAAGAAAGATGATATTAAAGGACAAAAAACGTCCGGACGGCAGAAGATTTGATGAAATCAGAAAACTGGCTGCCGAGATCGATGTTCTTCCCAGAACTCACGGTTCAGGTATGTTTACCCGCGGACAGACGCAGGTACTTACCGTAACAACTCTGGGGGCTTTGGCTGAAACTCAAAGACTTGACGGTATCGATGAAAATGAAACCGTGAAAAGATATATGCATCATTATAATTTCCCTTCTTTCTCAGTCGGTGAGACAAAGCCTTCACGCGGACCCGGAAGACGTGAAATCGGACACGGCGCTTTGGCAGAAAGAGCTTTGTTGCCTGTACTTCCATCGGAAGAAGAATTCCCTTATGCAATCCGTACGGTATCGGAAGTTTTGGAATCCAACGGTTCCACATCCCAGGCCAGTGTATGTGCATCCACCCTGTCGCTTATGGCTGCCGGCGTACCGATTAAAGCCATGGTTGCCGGAATATCGGTAGGACTGGTTACGGGAGAGACCGATGATGATTATGTACTTCTTACTGATATTCAGGGTATTGAAGACTTCTTCGGAGATATGGACTTCAAGGTGGCAGGAACCCATAAAGGTATTACCGCAATACAGATGGATATCAAGATCCACGGCCTGACTAGGGAAATTGTTGAAAATGCCTTATACAGAGCAAGACAAGCAAGGGTTTATATTATCGATGAAATCATGACTCCGGTTATTTCAAAACCCAGACCTGAAGTCGGACCTTATTCGCCGAAGATTATTCAGATAAAGATTGATCCTTCAAAAATCGGTGATGTTGTTGGACAGAGAGGCAAGACAATCAACGCTATCATTGAGCAAACAGGAGTTAAGATTGACATTACCGATGACGGTGCCGTATCTATCTGCGGTCCCGATAAGGATAGCATCAACAGGGCAGCACAGATGATTGAGACGATTGTCAGTGATTTCGAAGAAGGCAAGGTTTATGAAGGTAAGGTCGTAAGTATCAAGGAATTCGGAGCATTTCTGGAATTCGCTCCCGGTAAGGAAGGCCTGGTTCATATATCCAAATTATCAAAGCAAAGGGTTCGTCATGTTGAAGACATCCTTACCATAGGAGACAGAGTTAAAGTGGTCTGCCTCGGACAGGACAAGATGGGCAGAGTATCTTTCAGTTTGAAAGATGTCTGATTTAAATAGTTTTATCAGGGCTGTTAAAAAAGCAGCTCTTTTTACTCAAAATAAAATTTTTAGAATAATTCAATAGGAAATTTGAAAGAATTTCCTATTGAATAAATTAATAATTTATCTTCAGCCTCTTTTTGCAAATAGAAATAAAATACTTTTATACAATAGGAAATCTTAATGAATTTCCTATTGTATTCAATTTAAATTGAATGTTTATGGATTTAATTCTATAAATATTTGATTTATCTGAATTTCATTTTTATGATTTTCTTTTTATGAATTTCTTGTTATGATTTTCTTTTTATGAATTTACTTTTTATGATTTTTCTTTTTATGAATTCCTTTTCTGGTATAGTGTTCTTCTATATAGTATTTTTCATATTATTCTTATATATAGTATTTTTCTATAAATTGTTCTTTTGTTAGTGACTTCTGTATAGTATTCTTCTGAATAGCATTTTTTTGAATATCATACTTTTGAATATCTGTCTTATGTATATCATTCTTTCTGAAAATCATTTCCGTTTTAATTTTTCCGATTATTATTTTGTATCTTTTATTAGGCGTTATATTTGGTGGTATTTTTTGTATTTTGGTATTCCGTTTTATTTTATTCAAGTGATTAACAACATTATCTTCCGGAATAAAGAAAATTAAGCCTTTAGAAATGATATATCTTTTATAAAATATATTTGAATATGGCAGGTATATATGACAATATTAACATAATAATATTATGTAAACAATGCAACGCAAGTAATTAATTATTTTCAATAATCATTATTTAATAATACGTATTTGCGTTAAATTTGGCTTATCTATAAGGAGTTATAGGTGAATTAATATTTATTTTAAAGTACAGAGGATATTGCAAATTAATTTTCAATATGAAAGCGGCAGTTTAATAACAGGCTTAACGACAGGTAAGTAGAGCTGTAGAATTTTATATAAAATACTGTTTTACATTGTTATAATTATAGGAAAGATAACATGCTGTCATTAGCGGGGATTGATTGCATGCAATAAATAACGGCATAATACATCCTGTATATTTTACGGTTAGGTTATAATTACACTTTTTATTAATTTCATTCCAATCAATTAAAAACATATGAATTATGACAGCCTTAAGCAGTTAACGCTGTCCGGCAGTGTCATTATAATTTGTTGTCATTTATATTCAGATATGATACAATAGCTTATTAGTTTTAAGTTACATTTTACGAAAGGAAGAGCTTGCGTGACAAGTATAGATAAACTATCCAACGGTATAACCGTTGTTACTGAAACAATGCCATATCTGAGAAGCGCGGCTTTCGGTGTATGGGTCAAAGTGGGTTCAGCCAATGAAAATGAAGAAAACAACGGTATTGCCCACATGATTGAACATATGCTGTTTAAGGGAACAAAAAACCGCACCGCCAAACAGCTGGCTGACGATATGTCCAAGATTGGCGGTAACATGAATGCATTTACCAGCAAGGAATGTACTTCATATTATGCGACTGTTTTAAGTGAACATTTGCCGATGGCGATAAATATTATCGGAGATATGCTAAATAATTCGCTGATAGACGAAAAAGCTTTAAGGAAAGAAAAGGGCGTTATTCTGGAAGAAATTGGTATGTATGAGGATTCTCCGGAAGATTTGGGGCATGATTTGCTTCAGAAAAAAGTCTGGGACGGTCATCCTCTGGGATACATTATATCAGGCAAGAAAACCACGGTAAGGAAGATAGGCAGACAGCAAATCCTTGATTTTATGGACAATCATTATACCGGGGAAAATATTATCATCTCCATAGCCGGCAATTTTGATAAAAAGGAAATTCTCTCACTGGTGGAAGACGAGTTCGGGAAAATAAAACCCAAGAGTTTAAAAGAAAACATGTTACCGGATAAACCGGTCTATCATAAAGTGGTATGTAAAAAGCATAAGGATATCGAACAGCTTCATATCAATATTGCCTTTGACTGTATATCATATCTGTCTGAAGAAAGATTCGTTTTATCTATAATTAATTCAATACTGGGCGGAAGCGCCAATTCAAGACTGTTTCAGAAAGTAAGGGAAGAAGCGGGACTTACATATTCTATTTACTCCTACGGCAGTTCTTATAAAACTACGGGCCTCCTTCATATATACGCAGCAATGAATCCGGTGCAGAAGGATACGGTTATTAATATAATTTTTGACGAGATAGAAGAACTCAGGAAAAACGGTATAACCGAAGAAGAACTTACAATGACCAAGGAACAGATAAAAACTGAGCTGATATTGGGTAATGAAGGAGCCAAAAACAGAATGAATGCCAACGGGAAATCGGTAATGAGCTTTGGAAGGCTGGTGTCCATTGATGAATTGATTGATAAGATCAACAAAGTTACTTTGGAGGATGTGGTTAATTTTGCCAACAAATACCTGGACGTTTCCAATGCATCCATGTCTCTAATAGGAAATATTAAGTAATTAATATTCTATACTATAAAACTTATAGTGATATGCCTGTATGAAGTTTTGTTTAATAAAAAAATGATAGGGAGATTGTATGGCACTTTCGGGAATACTTTTAAACCAAATATTTACTATTTTTATAATCATACTTATTGGAGTCATATGTTACAAGGTGAAGCTGATTGATGACGAAACCAATAAAAGACTATCGGATCTTTTACTTTATTTAGTGACTTCGGCGGTTATATTCGTATCCTACCAGAGAGATTTCAGTAAGGAACTGATGGAAGGATTGTTATTTTCATTGTTATTTGCAACTATAGCACATGCTGTGGGCATTTCGATTTCATACATATTGATTAGAAGAAAAAGACGGATTAATAATATTGCCGACGGTAAACGTATAAAGAAGACCGTCTATAATGAGAATACGGAAGTGGAGCGGATTGCCTGTGCATATGCAAATGTAGGATATATGGGAATACCGTTGGTGAACGGCATTTACGGCAGTGAAGGGGTATTTTATGTGACAGCTTATATAACCTTATTCAATCTGCTGATATGGACCCATGGAGTAATGTTAATGTCGGGCCGTAAGGGTCTGAAGTTTAAAGAATTTGCCAAGATGCTGCTGTCCCCTTCAATCATTGCTATATTGCTGGGACTGATATGTTTTTCTTTTCAAATCAAGGTTCCGAAAATAATTTATGAGGCGCTCAATCATGTGGCTTCATTAAATACACCTTTATCCATGCTGGTTGCCGGTGTAACAATAGCTAAAACCAATATATTAAAGGCTTTAACCCGCAGCATGAGGCTGTATTATGTGATTTTTATAAAGCTTTTACTTGTTCCGCTTGTATTAATGGCATTGATTATCAAATTTCCGGTTAATGATATGATAAAAAACATTGCTCTTATTATGTCGGCGGCTCCGACCGGGGCAACGGTAATCCTGTTTTCAATAAAATATAATAAAAATTCGGTACTGGCCGTGGAAATATTTACATTTGCGACGCTGCTTTGTGCGGTAACCATCCCGTTAGTGGTAAAGATTGCCGAGTTGCTGTAACGGTGTCAGGCACTGTAAACAAATTGTGAACGATTCTGTTCACAATTTGTTTACAGTACCTGACACCACATTTTTCACTTGACTTTGCATATTATAGTGATATAATATTTTAAATCAATGGAATATTTATATAATGAAAACGCGATGATGAGAAGAGTACTATGTGGAAGATTACAGAGAGAGATACATTTGGTGGAAGTATCTTATTCGGAAACATAGGAAGACCACCTCGGAGCGGCCCTAATACGGTCCGGTGATTCCGTTATAATCAAATGAAGTTGGGTGCTTGCGCGCCAAAAAGGGTGGAACCGCGGCATATATAATGCTCGTCCCTTTCGGTTTATGTCGATAAATCGAAAGTGACGAGCTTTTTTAATACAAAAATGCAAAAGAAACGGTATCTGACACCAAAAATGATTCAACCAAATAAAACTCATAACATTAAGAAAGGAGTTATTTTATGAAAATTACTTTGAAGGACGGATCTGTAAAAGAGTATGAAGGAAAAATGACCGCATACGAAATAGCTAAGGATATCAGCGAAGGCCTTGCCAGGGCGGCATGCGCAGCCGAAATAGACGGTAAAGTAGTGGATCTTCGTACCGTGGTTGATAAAGATTGCACATTGAATATTTTAACATTCAATGATGAAGCGGGTAAAGCCGCATACCGTCACACCGCATCCCATGTGCTGGCACAGGCCGTAAAAAGGCTTTATCCTGAAGCAAAGCTCGCCATTGGTCCCGCCATTGAAAATGGATTTTATTATGATTTTGATATGGCTCCGCTGGACCGTACCGCTTTGGATGAACTTGAAAAAGAAATGAAAAAGATTATTAAAGAAGGACATGAGATAGTCCGCTTCAGCTTACCGAGAGAAGAAGCCATAGCGTTTATGAAGGAAAAGAACGAGCCCTACAAGGTGGAATTAATAGAGGATTTGCCTGAAGACGCTGAGATTACCTTCTATCAGCAGGGAGATTTCGTCGATCTGTGTGCAGGACCTCATCTTATGAATACCAAGGAGTTAAAGGCCATAAAACTTATTTCTTCTTCCGGTGCATACTGGAGAGGATCTGAAAAGAACAAGATGCTTACCAGGGTATACGGTACTGCATATACGAAAAATGCTGACCTGGAAGCATATCTCGCTCATCTGGAAGATATCAAGAAACGCGATCACAACAAACTCGGCAGAGAGATGGAATTGTTTACGACTGTAGACGTAATCGGACAGGGACTGCCTCTGTTTATGCCGAAAGGCGCTAAGATAATACAAACTCTGCAGCGTTGGATTGAGGATGAAGAGGAACGCCGCGGTTACATGAGAACCAAGACACCTCTTATGGCCAAGAAGGATCTTTATATCATATCCGACCACTGGAATCATTATAAAGACGGTATGTTTATAATCGGAGATGAAAATAAGGAAGATTCCGAAGTATTTGCCCTTCGTCCCATGACCTGTCCGTTCCAGTACTATGTATATAAAGCATCACCGAAAAGCTATCGTGATTTGCCTTGCAGATATGCCGAGACTTCGACTTTGTTCAGAAACGAGGATTCCGGAGAAATGCACGGACTGACAAGAGTAAGACAGTTTACCATTTCGGAAGCGCATCTTATTGTAACTCCCGAACAGGTTGAAGAAGAATTTGCCGGCTGTCTTGACCTTGCCATGTACTGTCTTAAGACACTGGGACTTGAAAACGATGTTACCTACAGGCTTTCAAAATGGGATCCCAACAATAAGGAAAAATACCTGGGTGATGAAAAAGACTGGGAAAGAATGCAGAACAAAATGCGTGAAATGCTGATTAAAAACGGCGTAAAATTCACCGAAGCCGAAGGCGAGGCTGCATTCTACGGACCTAAACTGGATATCCAGGCAAAGAATGTGTACGGCAAGGAAGACACCGTTATTACCATTCAGCTTGACTTCATACTGGCAGAACGTTTCGATATGACATATGTGGATGCCAACGGAGAAAAGAAACGCCCGTACATTATCCACAGAACCAGTGTAGGGTGTTATGAAAGAACTCTGGCATGGCTGATTGAAAAATATGCGGGAATGCTGCCTACATGGCTGTGTCCCGAACAGGTTCGTGTTCTTCCTATTTCCGAAAAATACAATGAATATGCACGTAAAGTCAAGGATGAACTGCAGAAGAACAATGTACTTGTAACAGTTGACGAAAGAGCCGAAAAGATTGGATATAAGATCAGGGAAGCAAGGCTTGAACGTGTTCCTTACATGCTCATAGTAGGCCAGAAAGAGGAAGAAGAGGGACTTGTATCCGTAAGAAGCCGCTATCTTGGTGATGAAGGACCTAAGCCTCTTGCCACATTTATCGACGATATCTGCAGAGAAATCAGGACAAAAGAGATTCGTAAGATTGAGGTGTCCGAGTAATGGTGCCTGACACCGTAAACAAACTGTGAACGAATTGTGAACGCCGTTCACAGTGCCTGACACTGTAAATAAAATATGAATAAATTGTAACCAAATTGTAAAAACCGGATAAGTCTGGGTAATACGGACTTGTCCGGTTTTCTTAGTGCGCCCGGCATGGGCGCAATCTAACGGGTGAAAGTCCCGAAACCGCCCGGTAGCGGGAAGGTTATAGCTGAA
>ENA-OWPA01000823-OWPA01000823.1-bioreactor-metagenome-genome-assembly--contig:-NODE-823-length-30481-cov-17.096796_pt1 | contig 30481 bp, 22 predicted proteins | sample MGYA00238139_ERZ651803 | MGnify/ENA primary metagenome ERZ651803 (study PRJEB26909, sample SAMN07631231) | bioreactor metagenome | isolation source: Switchgrass digestor | place: USA: Dartmouth... | reverse complement strand
CTATATCCTAAAGTGCCTATGTAAGCAATCCATATTTCATTATCTGGTTTATTAATATGATATTCTCTTGATAAGTAATCAAAATACTTAAGTTCCGTACCAAGATAAATTACGTAAACATCATTACATTTTTTATTTACTTTTGCAGCCCTATTTGCGTAAGTCTTTGATACAGCGATAATAACATCTGCAGATGAATATATAAAGTTTGCATTTCTTTTCATTGGATAAAATAAGATATCACTTATTATTGGTATTTTAAAAACCATGGTAAATGCTTCAGGCCATATGTCTTGTACATCAATTATAAATTTTATATTATTTTTCTTAGCATATTTTGCAGCAACTCCAGCCACATCTAAAGATGGTACTGCACAGTATATTATATCTGGTTTCTTACGCATTTTAAGATACTTTTTTAAATTTTGTCCCATAATAAAATGACTTATAAATCTTTTAAGTGATACATTTTTTTTATATCCCGGTTCATGTATCATTGTAATTTTATAAAGATAATCAGTTTTAATTTTTTTTCTATTACATTTTTTATTATGAGAAAAATCTGAAGTTACTAACTCAACATTAAAATCATCATATTTAGAAAGCATGTTTGCAATATAATTAAATCGATTATTACCTTGTTCATCAAAATCACCGCAAAAATGTGCTATTATTAGAAAATCTATTTTCATTACTAAGCTCCTTCAAAAAAACAACTAAAATATTTCTGTATATCTCACAAGAATTAGATTTTCCATTTTAATCTTGTTTTAATCTTTTGGAATATAATCCAGAATATGTATTTTTAAGTATTAATAGTTATATAACTAAAATATATAATAAATGTACATATAATACTTTAATTATAATAAATCTAATAATATTGATATTCTTATATACATTAGTCTATTGGTATATTGAACTTTATCGGCTTTGCAGGTACCCCAACTGCTGTACAGTCACTTGGTAAATCCTTTACCACAACTGCACCTGCCCCGACTATAGTGTTATTGCCAATTTCTATTCCCTGAATTATCTGACTTCCGGTTCCCATCTCTACACATTCTCCAAGAATAGTATTTCCGGATATATTAACACTTGGATATAAAGTAACAAAATTTTTAAGAACAGCATCATGTCCAACTGTACAGTCAAGATTAATAATATTATGAGAACCGATTACTATATCAACAGTTATAATTGTTCCTGCACAAATAATACTGCCTTCCCCTATTCTAACTCTATCCGAAATAATTACGCTTGGGTCTATAAGAGTGGCAAATTTTACTCCGTCCAATTTATTTACAACGTCTTTTCTGGTCTTAGATGCTCCGATTGAACATACTGCAAATACATCATTTTTATGTTCAAGTAACCATTCTGTTCCACCAAGTACAGGATAACTCCCAACAATACTTCCATGAAGCTTTTCGGCATCATCCACAAAACCAAGTATATTCCATGTTGGTTTTATTTGATTTATTCTTTCTGCCAACCATGCCACTTCTCTGCCAAATCCGCCTGCTCCTATAATAACCAAATTATTCATCGTAAATGTCACCTCATTTTTTCCCCACTATAAATACATAATTTGTAGTGGCACTTCCACCGATATTAAGCATCATCCCATTATCAGCTTTATTTAGTTGATATCCTTCAGCTTGTCCTGTAACTTGTTTATATAAATCTAAAAACATCCTTACTCCACTTGCACCAACAGGATGCCCACAACCAATTAATCCACCACTTGGATTTATTGGCTTCTTTCCATAAAAACTTATCATATTACTTTCTATCGCCTCATATTCGCATCCAGGTTCAGTAATTCCAAATGCAGATATAGCCATATATTCACTTGAAGTAAAGCAATCATGCGTCTCAAAAAAATCAATATCATCAACGCTCATATTAGCTCTATTATATGCATCTACTACCGCTTGTCTTGTCCATTTTAAAATATAATTACTATCCGAACTTTCTTTAATTTTTTCACTAAATTTCATAGGAGCTACTCGATGTCCCCAGCCTTTAACTATCGGATAATCTTTTGATTTTAAATTTTCTTCTACAAATTTCTGCGAAGCTAAAGCGACAAATACCGCACCATCAGTTACTTGAGAACAATCAGATATAGCAAGTTTATTTCCAATTAACGCATTTGTTGATGTACCTCTGGAAGAAGCTTGTGCTTCATTCATAAACCACTTTCTTGTCTGAGCATAAGGATTTCTTTTTGCATTTGAATAATTTATTACTGATATTCTAGCCAAATTATCAAGATATCTTTTTTCATCTAAATTATACTTTTTTATTGTTTCATCTGCTAATTGTCCAAATAGTTTTGGAAAAGGAAATTCAATACCAGACGCTTCTTCTTCATATAATGCCGCCCTTCCAAGAAAATCACCACATGTTTTGGCATCAACAGTCTTCATTAATTCCCATCCAATTACAAAAGCAATATCATAATCTCCTGCTCTCAATTTGGTAATTGCAGCATCCAGTGCAACTGAGCCTGAAGCGCAGGCAGCCTCATATCTGGCTGATGGAACCCCATAAAATGCAGGATTTACTTCAGTTAATAAAGCTCCAACGTGGCTTTGATTTATGAAATACTCTCCAAGAAAGTTTGCTATAAAACAAGCAATTTTTCCATCTTTATTATATTTAATAATATCTTCATATGTAATTCCTATATTTTTTAGGCCATCATCTATTACTTCTTTTAATAAAGCGACAACTCCCTTGCCTTCTTTACTCCAATTGCGTTCAAAATCTGTTTGTGCACCACCAAGAACATATATATTATTTTCCATCAAATTTCCTCCCTATTTTGCTTTGAAAAATGGCCTATAATCATATTTTGACTGTGGAACATCCTGCATTAAAGTAGTTATGTCTATTTGTGATAGGAATTCTTTAGGTAATTTTTTATTTGCAATCATTATAAAATTTTGAACCCCACCAAATGCATCAACTACTGCTAACGGAGGCACCCAGTTAAATCCGTTAGCCATAACATCATCGGCTGAATATATATTCTCTCCAATGGATTTTGCAGTTGATATACTATAAATTACATATTTCAACATAAATTGAATGCATATATTGGCCTCAATTGAATTATTTTCTATCAATTTTTTAAACGCTGATTTATAATTACCGATTTTAAACTCATTTATCATTTGCTTAGCGAAAGGAAATATATAATTTTCTTTAGACCTGTATGAATTCGATGAAATATCATAAACTTTATATGTTCTCGTTCCATCAGAATTAATTATTGTTTGATACAATCCACAACCACTTTTTTTACCAAGTTTTTGTTCAGAAATAAGTTTTAATGCAAAATCAGGCATTTTAAATGTTTCATGAGCATAATCCATAGTATTATTATAAATATTATCGACTATAGCTTGATGAACGTCTAGACCGACAAAATCAGAAGTCATAAGCGGCGGCATATTTCTGCCAGTAAACGGTCCAAGTATAGCATCAATATAGTCAATTCCACCATTGTCTTTATATAATTCAGCGTATTGTAATGCTTCGTTAATAAATTGAAACCCTATGCGATTGCCCATAAAAGCCGGTTCATCTTTTACTTCTACAACTTTTCTCAGTAAATTTGATTTTAGGTATTCCTTTACTTCTTTTAAAATTTTTAAATCGGTATATTTACTGGGTATAACTTCACATAAAGTCATATAATATGGTGGATTATACATATGTATGCCCAAAAAATATGGGCGTAAACTTTCATCAAAGCATTCACTTAATTCATTTATAGAAAGTCCGGAAGTACCGGTTCCTATTATGGTATTTGGCTTAATATATTTGATTATCCTATTATAGACATCTTTTTTGATTTCAATATCTTCTTTTACACTTTCAAAAATAAGATCCGACTCTGCCAAGCATTCTTCCAAATCCTCGTATGTCCTTGGTATTAAGTTTTTACCTATTGCTTCTGCTCTAACTGATATTTTCGCTTTTTCCCGAGCTTTTTTCGCATCTTCAATATTTCGGCAGACCATATATACTTTTGCTTCACCAAAAGAAGCAAAGATTCCTGATATATTGCATCCCATAGTACCATTTGCACCAATAACCGTAACCGTCCTTATATCCAAAAATTTTCCTCCATTCTTTTTTGTCAATCTTTTTTTGAACCAATAAAAGGTTCCATTGTTGCACAAGTTTCAGAATTAATGCCTTCCCGACAAATAACCTTCTTTATAGTTAAAAGCACGATTTTCAAATCATTAAAAAACTTCACATTATCAACATATTTAATATCTAAATCAAATTTATCTTCCCAGCTAATTGCATTCCTTCCATTAATTTGTGCCAGACCTGTTAACCCTGGCCTGACAAGATGCCTACGTCTTTGCTGTTCATTATATAACGGTAGATATTGTACCAGTAAAGGTCTAGGTCCTACTATGCTCATATCTCCTTTTAAAATATTAAAAAGTTCAGGCAACTCATCTAAAGAGGTGGATCTGAGCATCTTTCCAAACTCAGTTAATCTTTCACTATCCGGCAACAAATTTCCATCTTTATCCTTCTGATTAGTCATAGTTCGAAATTTATACAATGTAAATATCTTTTCATTTAATCCAGGCCTTTTCTGCTTAAATATTACTGGACTGCCAAGCTTTATTCGAACTAATATGGCAATAATAAGTAATATTGGTGACAAGATGATTAAAGCCAATAAAGATAAAATTATATCAAGCAGTCTTTTAAAAAATTTTTGATACATATACTCTTCCCCTAGAATAAAGCTTTTATAATACTTATTATCCTCTCCATATCATCGTCTGTCATTTTTATATCACTCGGAAGACATACCCCTTGGCCAAAGATTCTTCCTGATTTTCCTAATGAACCTTCGGTCATGGAAATAAAATCACATTTCTTATATACAGGCTGCATATGCATGGGTTTCCAAATTGGCCTGCTTTCAATGTTTTCTTTATCCAAAGCACTAATTATATCAAATGGCTTTACTTTACAATCTTCTCTGATGGTTATACAGGATAACCAATAATTTGGTTTACAATCTTCTGGGATTGGATTCATTCTTATATATTCGATATCTTTGAATGCGTTCTTGTATGTATCATAAATATACTTTTTACGTTTTATAAAATCGTCAAGTGCTCTTAACTGTCCTCTTCCAATACCTGCTGTTATATTGGACATACGGTAATTATAACCTATCTCTTTATGTTCATAATACAACTCTTTTTCCCTTGCCTGAGTAGCCCAAAATCTTACTTTCTCTATCATTGGTCCGTCTTCAGATACCAGCATTCCGCCGCCGGAAGTAGTTATTATCTTATTACCGTTAAATGAAAATACCCCATACTTACCATAAGTACCTGTATATTTTCCTTTATATGTAGCTCCCAGGGATTCTGCGGCATCTTCTATCAATGGAACATTATGTTCATTACATATTGTTACAATTTCATCCAGTTTTGCCGGTGTCCCATATAGATTAACCACAATAACGGCCTTAACATTAGGATATTTTTCAAATGCTTTTCGAAGAGCATTCGGATCCATATTCCAGGAATCTTCTTCGCTATCAATAAATACCGGAATACCTCCCTCATATACAATCGGGTTACAGCTTGCTGCAAATGTTAGAGATGAGCAAAATACAACATCTCCTCTTTTTATTCCCACAGCCTTTATAGCCATGTGTATTGCTGCGGTTCCGGAGGATAATGCTGCGGCATGGTGAACCCCGACATATGATGCTATCTCTTTTTCAAACTCATTTACATTCGGCCCTAACGGAGCTATCCAATTCGTGTCAAATGCTTCCTTTATATATTTCTGTTCCTCTCCGGTCATAGTTGGTGATGAAAGGTATATTCTTTTATTGTTCATAGTTGTCTTCATTCCTTTGTATGCGTATTTATAAAAATTATCATGTATTTCTTATTACTTATTTATATATTGATATGTAGGAACAATCTCTTTTACTTTCCTCCTGATAACATCAGGCTCCATATAACAGACTTCCTTAAGTTCATCCAGTTGCTTTAAAAATTTTTCCTCATCTATCTCTATAGGCTTACCGATGTATATCAGGTTATTGGCGGTAGACTGCAATCCCTCTTCTTTCATAAGAAGTTCCTCATACAGTTTCTCACCGGGACGAAGTCCGGTAAACTCAATCATTATATCCTCATAGGGTTTAAATCCGGATAACCTGATTAAGTTCTCAGCCAAATCGAGAATTTTAACCGGTTCCCCCATATCCAGAACGAATATCTCTCCGCCTTTGGCATAAGCACCCGCCTGCAGTACCAATGATACTGCCTCCGGTATGGTCATGAAATATCTTATAACATCCGGATGGGTTACGGTTACGGGGCCGCCCTCTTTAATCTGCTTTTTAAACAACGGGATAACGCTGCCGTTCGACCCCAGTACGTTGCCGAATCTGACGGCTACGAATTCTGTCTTTGACCTCTTGTTATATGTTTGAATTATCATCTCGCAGATTCGTTTTGAAGCTCCCATTATATTGGTCGGATTAACCGCTTTATCCGTTGAAATAAGGACAAACCTTTCCGTACCGTACATGTCGGCAGCCTGAACCACTTTCAGCGTACCCAGCACATTATTTTTTATAGCTTCGCCCGGACTGTCCTCCATCAGAGGAACATGCTTGTGGGCCGCCGCATGGAACACGATCTGTGGCCTGTAAGTCTCGAATATGTAATTCATTCTTGTTGCGCTTCTTACGGATGCTATCAGAACCACCAGGTTAAGATCGGGATAATGGGCCTTTAACTCCTGCTGTATGTCATAAGCGTTGTTTTCATAAATATCCACTATAATTAACTGCTTTGGTTTGTGGGCCGCAAGCTGCCTACAAAGCTCGCTTCCTATTGAGCCTCCTCCGCCGGTTACCAGGATAACCTTATCTTTGACATATCCCATTATGGAATCCAAATCTATCTTAATGCTGTCCCTGCCGAGCAGATCTTCCACTTCCACATCCCTAAGCTGGCTTACGCTTACCTCGCCGTTCATAAGCTGATATACACCGGGAAGTATTTTCAACGAGCAGTTTGTCTGATTGCATATTTCCACTATCTCACGGATAGTCTTTTTTGCCACGGAGGGCATGGCTATTATTATTTCATCTATATGATATAAATTTGCCGTTTCCACTATGTCTTTTCTTGTACCCACAACCTTGACACCCTGTATATAGGTGCCCTGCTTTGCCGGATCGTCGTCAATTATGCACTTTACTGCCGTATTATGTATATGATCGCTGGTACGGATTTCTTTTATAATTACATTTGCCGCATTCCCGCCGCCTATTATCATTACATTCTTCTGGGCTTTGCTGGATTTTATTAAACGTTTTATATATCGGGCAAAACGGTATGCAAAGCGGTTGCCCAACGTAAGAACAAACAATACTCCGCCATATAAGAAGTGGTAACTTCTCGGCACCGGAAAATTCATTATTTTTAATCCGGCAAACTGCATAAGAGTTGACATAAGACATGCGGCTGTTACATTCTGCATCTCCACAATTCCGGCAAACTGCCAGATGCTGTGATAAAGCTTAAGTATGTAAAATATTATCAATGTACAGATTATATTAATAGGTAGATAGCGCCATAATGAATCTATGAATCGCGTATCTACCTTTGAAAATGTCAAATCAAAACGAAGCAGTAATCCTAATGCACTTGATGCAATGATTACTGCCATATCACATAATATTAAACAAAATCTTCTTAACGCCAGTTTACTTTCGATAATCTTTTTAGTCATATTCTATTCCTACTTTTTTATTTCTTGTTTTTCGCTATATAAATTGTCAATATTATCTTTTATCATTTTCATTCTTTCGATAAATTTTTCTTTATATTTCAAGCGTTCCTGCAAACTCATGTCGATATAATCCACGTAATCCAAATCGCTTTTATGTAATCTCGAACCACAATGGAAGCATATGGCATCGGGTTTTCTGGATACTATCCTGAAATTATAACATTTTGGACATATGAAGATTCTCAACATATAAATACTCCCTCCGTTTGTATGTGGGTAGTATTTATTATACTATTTTATTTGTCATATGTAAACACAAATGTTCATATTTGTGAATTTCTACCTATATAAGTTTATTTTTGTCTGTGCTAACTTTCGCCATCATTTACGCCATAGTATTCCCCATAATATTTACCGTAATATTTACCGTAATATTTGCCGTAATAACCGTTTTTGTCCGTAGGAATCTTATTCAGGACAACTCCGAGTATTTTGCAGCCGGTCTTTTCCAACTGTTGTTTGATATACTGTGCAAACCTGTAACTTACAGAATTGGCTTCTATGACTATAATTGCACCGTCGCATACCCTTGCCACAATCGCACTGTCTATCACGCTGCCGAGAGGCGGCGTATCGACGATTATATAATCGTATTTGTCCCTTAAGGCTTCTATCATGCTTCCGAATCTGGCATGGTTAAGAAGCTCGGCGGGATTGGGAGGATATGAACCGGCAAATATAATATCCATATTATCAATATTTGTATGTTTTATTACCTCATCCAGTTTACACTGTCCGGACAGATAATGGGTAAGGCCCTTCTCAACTTCGCCTACCTTGTATCTTCCTATAATAACAGATTTTCTTAAATCGGCATCTATGAATAAAACCTTTTTATCGTCATCCGCAAAAGACGCACACAAATTAAACGAAACGCTGGATTTTCCTTCATTGGGAGCACAACTGGTAAATAATATTACTTTTATATCATCCCCGCAAAACTGGATATTGGTTCTGAGAGCTTTATATGCTTCATTTGTTGTAAAATCCATCTTTTTGCGTGTGATGTTTATGTATTCTCCATTCATCTTACAATTTACCTCTCTTTTTCACTTGTTTTTTCCCTTTAGGCATATATTTTTCTTTTAATGCATACCTGCTTTCAGCATCCATAGGAATCATTCCCAGGGTGCTTAAGCCCAGGTATTTTTCGATATCGTCACTGTCTTTTAGTGTATCATCCATCACATATACCAATATAACTATTGCGGCTGAAAGAAACACTCCCAGTATTCCGCCGACTATTATATTTCTCTTTATATTCGGTTCCGAAGGTTCCTGTGCTATTTCACCTTCCTCAATGATGGAAGGTGCCTCGGTATGCATAATCTTGGCTATCTGATCGGCGGACACGTATGCGAACTCATCCACTATCTTTTTGGCCATATATGCATTCGGATGGGATACTGTTATTACCAGTATCCTGGTATTGCTGGGATTTGAGACCGATATCTTTTTTACAAGCGTCTCATAACTCATATTCAAATTCAGATTTTCGATAACCTGATTTACTACCGGCCGGCTCTTAATCAGTACCATAAAGTCCTGAGTCAGTTGAGTACCAATCTGAATGTCAGCCAGGCTTGTGATAGAAGTGGTTTTACTTAGTATATACAGTTGGGCGTTGGATGTATATACCGGAGTCATTATGTAACTGCTGACAAATCCAGCAGCCATGGCAGTAATAATTCCGCTTATAATTATTATCCATATCCGGGATCTCAACATAAACAGCAAATCCCTGAAATCAATTTCGATTTCTTCGTACGTATTTTTTTCCATAGATAACTCCTTTTAATATGTATTTTTGACTTAGACGCATGAAAAAACCGTTAACATTATATATATATATTCTCAATAACTTTCAAAGGGTTTTCATATATTATTCTCCCCACCTTTTCGGTGTCGCATCTTTTTACAAGCTGCCTTACGGCTGTTTCCATTATCGGAGGTCTTATGTCATCCCTATGGCTGTCACTTCCGAGGAAATGAACCAACCCTTCGTCAACCAACCATCGAATATATGCCGCCTTCCTGCTAAATCTGCCGCCCATGACGCTTCTGCAGTTAATCTGTATATAGCATCCTGCCTTTACCAATTCACTTATCAGGTTGTTATTTCTGTACAGGCAAACATATCTTTCCGTATGGGCAAGAATTGGCATATATCCGTGTCTTATCAGCTCGCCTATGCCGTGATAAATGGCGTTAAATCTTTCTTCCGGTGAAAATTCCACCAGGACATATCTGCTTCCGGCCAATGTAAGTGCTTTTCCCTTTTTTAAATCACCTATAACGGAATCACTGTAGTATATTTCATTTCCGAGATACACCTTTAAATCCTTGTTTATGCTTCTTGCCAGTTCCTGTACCCGGTCTTTAAGTTCTCCAAGAAATCCCGGATCCGGGTTGTGTCTTCCGCAGATATAATGGGGGGTTGCTATAATTGTCATTATATGCTCGGATACCGCTATCTGTAACATCCTAAAGGTTTGATTCATATCGGTTGCTCCGTCATCGATTCCGGGCATAATATGTGAATGTATATCAATATAATTGTTTTTATCATTCATGTAAGATTTCCTCTTCATGCTCTTACGATTTTCTTTTTCATAAGATCAACAACCTTAAACGATACAATTGCAGCGCAAAACCCAATCAGTCCAAGCAGAACCAGTCCTTTGTAATTAACTTTCAAGTATTGGCTGGCCATCTCATAATAATAATCTGCATTTGCCATAACATTGCTTCCGTTATTTCTCCACAATGTATACAAGGCAATTACTATGGTTGAAATCGATGACGCCAAAAGCGCATAAGATATATACCTGACACCTCTGTGTTTATAACGTTGTATCTTTAAAAGCAAATAACAGATGATAGCCATCAGGACTATTATGCATGGAAGTATGATTTTAATTGCACGGTTGTATTTTTGCTTGCATTCTGTAAGGTAATCTATAATTCTCATCTTTATCCCGTCAGCATATTCTGTTTCAACGGCGGCCGCAACATTTGCCACCTTTTCCGATAAATCCGGTGTTTCAGCAATTCCGGCTTCATTTATATATTCCATAAGCTTATTGCTGATCTCTGCGCTGATGTCATGTTCAAGCTCAGGTTCTCTGTTATTTAATACATCCTCCACATAATTCATACCGCTTATATGAAGTTTGTCTCTGGATATTACTTCAGATAATAATGTTTCTGGAAATCCTGCCTGGGACAGAATTTTTTCCGTATTCGCTATAATATCCTCATATGTTTTTTCAAAATAATTCCCTTTATTTATGCTTTTTATTATACTCTGGCTGCTGAAAAGGCCCAAACCCAGACCGATGCTGATATTAAGCACAAGAATCACAAACGCCAGTAAAAATGCATAAAAATAACTGAATAAATTCTCAGTATTGAAATCAGTATGCATTTTTAAATCCCCCCCTGATTTTCTGTACGCCCCTTTTTTAAAAAAACAATGTGCAATACACAGAACAAATACAAATATTACCAGTCCTATGATAAAATAAAGTATATTATAAATTTTAATATTTATATTTCCTTTGTCTTTATCGATATCTGTATAGGTTTCAGTCAAATCAAAGGCATTAATATTATATGAATCCAATCCCGCATCAGAATCCGATATTTTTAGTCTGTCCGTTTTATTTTCATCAGTTAAAAAACTGTTTTTTTCTTCAGTATTCTGATTTTTATTAATGATTTTTCCTATTATATGCTGAATTGATTCGCCGATTTGCTCTTCCCTATCCGTATATTGCTGACTGGTTTTACCGGTTTGTATCTTTGCATGCGAATCGATATGACTTTTTTTATCTGAATTGCTGTTACCGATTTGTGATATAGCATCCGGATTGTTTTTCCCCGATTGTGTTTCTATTAACGTATCCGAATCATCCTGACCGTCATATGTTCCTACAGGTTTAAGATATCCTTCCCTGACGCCTTTTTCTATATTTTCATACGCCCATTGCAAAATATTGTCCTTATCCTCTTTTGTTATATCAATATCATCCTGCGAAAAATACTCGACTAGTTTGTCAATATAACAATCTTCTGCTCTGTAATAGGCGCCGCTGTATTCATACTCTTGCTTTGCAGCTTCAATTATCTCAAGTTCATATTCGTTCAATGAGCCCGCATACGCTTTGTTTACGGTTGGTAAAGCAAAAACCAGAACTCCCAAAAGTACAATTATTATTTTTTTCATTATTGTTGACTCCCATAATTTAATACCGGTTGTCATAACGGAGGATTTTCGCTCCGGCGAAAATCCTCCGGTCTTCAGAAGTCAGTCTGACAATGGCTTATTAATTTCTTGTTATCAATTTGCACTAATTTCTAATTTCAAAGACGGTTTCGGACTGATTTTTATAGTCTGATCGTTTATTTTATAAATAGTATAAGTTTTGTTTTGACTCTTTACTACTACCGCTTTATTTGAAGTATCCAAAGTTACTTCAAACTGTCTGGTTCCTATCAGATTACCTTTAACATTAACGGTCTTTGTCATGGCACCTTTCGTTCCTGTTACCACAACTTCCATATCTTTATCTTTATATGTCTCTTTTTTGTCGGTGGTATTCTTCCATTTATCGATTGAGCCGTCTTCGTTATCCAGATAACCTACTATTCTCTTTATCAGCTCTGAATCAATATCAATGCTTATGCTGCCGTACTTTACAGTAATATTGTTACAATTTTTAAGAGGTTTATTAAGACTGTAAGTTTCCGCATCTTCTTCTACAGGTGTAGGAGACGGAATATATCCACCGCCGCCACCGCCTCCGGCTGAACCTTCGCTTGACTGCGTCGGAGTGGGAGTTATTTCCTTCTCTTTATCATCCACTATAACTATTACAGAAAAGTCACTCTTTATATCCGGAATAACATCCTCAGATTTTGCCGTTATTTTAGAAGCTTCGGCTCCTTCCAAAAGTTCAAGGCTAAGTTTTTCGTTACATACCAGATCAACCGGAACACTGGTCTTAATCCTTACATTTGCAGCATTAACGGTTACAGGTATTAATTCAGTTGATTCGCCGCTAATCTCTATCTGGGCTCCGTTTTCTATAATCAGTTCCTCAACAGTACCGTTGTTTTCAACTATCAATACGGCGCCTTCAGCCCTGGTTTCAATTTTTACGGATGCTTCAGTTCCTACAACGATTCTTGTATTTTGGGAACTTATGGTTATCTGATTGCCTTTTGCCATCTCATACCAGGTATTATTCTTAATCTGCTTTATTTCTATGGACTTAAAAATACCGTAATTTTCTACCTCGGCATTCGGTGCATCAACAACCAGTTTGGTATTGCTATAGTCTCCCTTTTTAATGGAGAATTTAAGCTCTTCATCGGTCTTTATGGTAATTAAGGCGACTCCGCTGCCCAGTAAATCATCGAGTTCCTCCTGGTTTTTAACGGTACCGTTTTTATCCACAACAGTGATGGTTACAGAATCGCTTGCACCGCTTAATGTCTTACCGGTTATGGTAACGGTTCCCTCTTTTAATGCGGTAAATACACCAAGAGAATCGGGCTTTGCTATGGATTCATCACTGCTGGTCCAGGTAGTCTTATCGTTTGAAGTACTCGGAGAAAGTCTTCTGTTAAGGTCATATTCCTGACCAACATTCATTTTTGAGATTTTATTTTTTATATAAAATTTTATTGCGGGTTTTATAACAGTCACTTTACAGGTTTTCTTAATGATTTCCCCGCCCGGTAATGTAATTGTACATGTTATTTTTGCAGTACCTTTGCTTTTAGCTGTTACAACACCTTTGCTGTCAACTGTGGCTATCTTTTTGTCACTGCTTTTCCATTTATAAGTGGAATTCTTTACTTTGTTCTTAATATTCAAATCATATTTTTCGCCTATAAGTATATTTACCGATTTTTTGCTGATTGTCGGTTTTTCTGCTGCGACTGCCATACTTGGCGATATGTATTCCGTCTTTAGTACAGTAAATCCCATCAAAACAGCTATCAGTAATAGAGAAACAGAAAATTTGATTTTGCTTGATACTTTTTTACTCATATGGCTTCCTCCGATCATTTTATTTTTCATTTTTTATAAATTTAGGATAAAAGTCCCTAAATACTTACTTGATATATTATAATTTAAATTTACCATTGTCAAGGAAATATACATAAAATTTAGTAATTTAGGCCTACATTCCAAAAAAGTTTTTTGAATGTTTTATTTTATATACATTTTTGTCATATAATTCCAGTATTTCTAGTAATTCAGTACTAGAATTGCATTAAAATTATACTCATTTTTTATGCAAAATTTACATATATAGTAAGATATTGTGTTATTGTTAATATATTACATTTGAAATTAAAATATTAAACTCAATAGTTTTTGGCTGTTAGGCATTGACTTTTAAAACTCAATATTTTCTGACTGCCTTATATTGACTTCTATAAACTCAATTTTTTTAAGAGTTTGATATTGATTTCTACAAACTCAATTATTTTTAGCTGTTCGACATTGACTATTAAAACTCAATAATTTCTAACTGTTTTGACATTTACTATTGCATATTTACTGTTTGACCTTGACTAATTAACCGGATATTTTTTAATAAAACAGAATTCTTTCACATGGTCTTATATTCTTAAATACGGTTGCCGTACATTTTCTTATAATAATTCTGATACTCTCCGCTTATAATTTTCTCCCACCAGGATTTGTTCTCAAGATACCAGCGGATGGTGTTTTTAATACCCGCTTCAAACGCAGTGGAAGGTTCCCAGCCAAGCTCATTTTTTATCTTCGTCGGATCAATGGCATACCTTTTATCATGTCCCGGCCTGTCGGCTACAAACCGGATTAGATCTTCACTTTTGCCGAGCTCTTTTAAGATTATTTTTACCACGTCAATATTTGACTTTTCATTATGACCGCCTATATTATAAATTTCCCCAACGGTTCCTTTTCTCACTATCAAGTCTATTGCACTGCAGTGGTCTATTACAAAAAGCCAGTCTCTTACATTTTCTCCTTTACCGTATACAGGAAGGGGTTTATCGTTAAGAGCATTTATTATCATAAGAGGTATCAGCTTTTCCGGGAACTGGTACGGTCCGTAATTGTTGGAACATCTTGAAATTGTGACCGGAAGCTTGTATGTCCGGTAATAAGCCAGTACCAAAAGATCGGCTGATGCTTTGGATGCCGAATATGGGCTTGAAGCATGTACCGGCGTTTCTTCGGTGAACATCAAATCCGGTCTGTCTATAGGAAGATCCCCATATACTTCATCCGTAGATACCTGATGAAATCTTCCTATACCGTAAATTCTGCAGGCATCCAGCAATACTCCTGTCCCGATTATATTCGTCTGTAAAAAGACTCCAGGATCTGTAATGGATCTGTCTACATGGCTTTCTGCGGCAAAATTTATCACCACATCCGGTTTTTCTTCTTCAAACAGCTTATAGACCAATTGCCTGTCGGCTATGTCACCCTTGACAAATCTGAAATTCTCTTTTTCCATCACAGGTTCAAGGGTTTCAAGATTTCCTGCATATGTAAGTTTATCAAGGCAAATAACCCTGTCCTCAGGATATTTTTCCATAATATAATGAATAAAATTTCCTCCGATAAATCCGGCTCCGCCGGTTACTAATATTTTCATATCGATACCTCGTTTTTCTTTAATTTATTTTGGCATAAGTATGGTTTTCCATATCAACATATGCTTGGATTACAGCATTAATAAAACTTCTGCCTTTACGCTAATAAGAAAGTATAGTTGCACTGTTAAATTTTGTCAATAGGAACGCGAATAATATTTTTTTAATTTTCTTTCCTGTGAAAGTCAATAAAGATATACAAAATATGGCATTTCTATTGAAAAACTATACTGACCTATATTACTTTGAATCCAGAAAATAGTACAAACGTACTAAATTTATAATAACATATACAACTTATTTAGGATAGTATGATTTTTTTAATTATTAACTTAATTTAGTTGAACGTAAATGATTATAAATCTTTTTTCTTAGAAAATAATTATAAAATTTTTAGATTATTATAATACTGAAATTAGCTTTGAATAATAAAAAAGAATTGGGCTATCGGTTTCGTCCGTCATGATGCCCTTTGCCAACAATCCATAAAAATATCTCACGGATTTCATGTACGATTGAGAACATTCTTTCTATAATTTCTCCGCCTGGGTTCGTTTTTACATGGATGTTGCTTCATTCACAGAAATTTCATGAAGTATATATACTATCAAAATAGCAAATTAAGGAACCATTTTCTTGAAATTTAGTCTAAATAATACATCAAGAAAAGGTTCCTTCTTAACGGGCTTTAAAATTAGATTAGTATTGCATATTTGGCTTGCAATTTATAAAATGAAAAATTTCAACTTATTTTAACTTTCTAACATTTCATATCTTACAAAAGCAAAAACTTTTAATATAATGCTTTTATGATGCGGATCCATTCTATTTCAACTCTGTAACGCTTTTAATTATATGTTGCATCATAATTAATATAATAAGGCGATACATATATATCTTCAATGTAATTATATACATTTTAATGTAATTATATATATTTCCTGTTCAAATCTTATATTGAAGGCTAAAACATGTTGTATAATAAATATTTATTTATAAATAAAATCTATGTCACTGTCTCTCAAATAAGGGGCATTTTTGTCCTTAACGGAAAGTATGGGATCTTTTATTCCCCAATCTATGTTTATATCCGGGTCATCCCAGCGGATACTTCTGTCTGCTTCTTTATTATAATAATTATCAAGTTTATAAATAATTTCTACATTATCGGTCAAAGTCAGGAATCCATGGAGGAAACCTCTGGGAATAAGAATTTGACGATAATTGTTTTCCGACAGTTCTACAGCCGCCCACTTCATATAGGTAGGTGAACCTTTTCTCATATCCACCGCCACATCAAGAACAGTCCCCCGTATGCACCGGACAAGCTTTGCCTGAACAGCCTCCCCTTTTTGAAAATGCAAGCCCCTTAATGTTCCTTTCTTGGCAGAAAACGAATGATTTTCCTGTACAAAGTTATAATAAAGCCCTGCTTCTTCCAAATATCTTTTCGACCAGCATTCCATAGTCCATCCTCTGCTGTCACCGTGTAAAACAGGTTCAATAATGTATAAATCTTTAACTTTTGTTTCTATAATGTTCATCTTGCAAGCTCCTTGTTATCATTGATTATTTATTATATTTACAGGTATCAATTGGTTTAGCATAAATATTAAGAAATTTATTTGTAAATATTGTAAAAACCCATATAAAATTTTAAAGCATAAGCTTTCAAAAATAGTATAGCTTATGCTTGGTATTAATATTTTGGTTATTATTAACATAACGATAAAATCAATTAATATCTTATAAAATATTTCCTTATGTGTCCAATAATATTTTTTTGGTTACATCATACCATCATACAAAGTATTTTATTAAAATATCGTCGTTCCATATTTAAGTCAATATAAAATCTTACCTTCCGCCACCTGCATCAGATGGGCACCGTATTTGGATTTTGAGTAGGTTTTTGCCGCTTCCATAAGTTTTTCTCTTGTAATCCAGCCGTTTATAAATGCAATTTCCTCAAGGGCAGCTATTTGTATACCCTGCCTGTTTTCAATTACCCGTACAAACTCGGAAGCATCGTTTAGGGAATCTATGGTCCCCGCATCCAGCCAGGCATACCCTCTTCCCAGTGTTACGACATTTAAGGAGCCGTCCTCCAGATACATCCTGTTAAGATCTGTAATTTCAAGTTCCCCTCTTGCAGACGGTTTAACCTTTTTGGCAAATTCACAAACACGGTTATCATAAAAATACAGCCCCGTAACACAGTAATTTGATTTAGGATTCTTAGGCTTCTCCTCTATTGAAATGGCTTTGCCGTTTTCATCAAATTCTATTATACCAAACCTTTCGGGATCGTCTACATAATAACCGAATATGGTTGCCCCGTAAGTTCTGGTTGCCGCCTCTCTTAAATGATTTTTAAGACCGCTGCCATGGAAAATATTATCCCCCAGTATCATGGCACAGGAATCTCCGTCAATGAATTTTTCACCGATAATAAATGCCTGTGCCAGGCCGTCAGGCGAAGGCTGAACTTCATAACTCAGATTAATGCCATAATTGGAACCGTCACCCAGCAACCTCTTGAAATTAGGAAGATCCGTGGGCGTCGATATAATTAGGATATCCCGTATTCCTGCCAACATCAAAGTAGAAAGAGGATAATAAATCATCGGCTTATCATAAACAGGCAAAAGCTGTTTGGATGTCACCATAGTAAGCGGATATAATCTTGTGCCGGAACCTCCGGCAAGTATAATTCCTTTCATAATCGGACCCCTTTAGGTTTTTAAATTTTGTCAAGCTTCAAATCAAAGCCCTGTTCGACAATAACATTTACTATTTTTTGTCTGACCGGATTGACATTTTTAAGCTTGGTTACCACCTGGTTACTGAAGCTGTCCACTCTTTTATTTGCTTCTCTCAAATCATAGTATGTCTTCATAATTTCATCGTAGTCTTTAATTAAATCCAAGTAATTATCAAAGCATTTGTATCCGTTTTCAAACATTCTGAAATTCATATCCATCCTGGGTTTCATCTGGGGATTCTGAGCAGGATATCCGAAACCCAGTCCCAGAGCGGGAAAAGTCAGCTTTGGTAAATTAAGCAGCTTTACAGTTCTTTTCGGATCGTTTAATATGCTGCCCAGATATACGGTTCCGAGTCCCATACTTTCTGCGGCGTTCACCACATTCTGAGCCATCAGGCAAGCGTCGGTAAAGGCCTGAAAGAAGCGATCCATATCTCTTATGCTTTCTTCATGACAATTCTTCTCTTCGGCTATCCGGCCGTTGCGGTATTGGTCGGCTACGAATATCCATATTTCAGGCATTCTTGCCACATATTCCTGCCTGCAGATATCTGCAAGTTCGTCTTTTTTTGCCTGATCCGTTATTCTTACGACAGAACATGCCTGCATTCCGTTGGAAGTAGCCGTACGGGCTGCCACCTGAATTAACTGATTCAATATTTCTTCAGGAACTGGCTTGTCTTCAAATTCCCGTATCGTACGATGCTGAAGCTGAGTCCTTATCGTATCATTCATTTTTTTGCCTCCTTTTTGGTGTAATTATAACATATACCGGTCCGCTTGTTAAGGGTGTCAGGTACTGTAAACAAACTGTTAACAAAGTGTCAGGCACCGTAAACAATTTGTAAACGACGTTCACAATTTGTTTACAGTGCCTGACACCATTACTGTTCCGCCATGACTGAAATCGGAAATCCCAGTTTCACTCTGAACTGGTCCCCGTCTATTTCCACCCTGAAAGTTCCGCCGCATGCCCTGGTAAAGCTTTCTGCTATTGATAAGCCCAGGCCGCTTCCTTCGGTGGATCTTGATTTATCTCCCCTGCTGAATCTTTGAAGTATCTCTTCGGCCGTAAAATCCATTTCATATGATGCCGTATTCTTTACGGTAACATTTACACGATTATTGATAATTTCCATATCAATATATATTCTTGTTCCCTGAAGCGAATATTTTAATGCATTTCCGATGATATTCTGGAACACCCGATAAAGTTTTTTGCCGTCGGAGTAAATATATACCGGATTCTCCGTAAGTGTAGTTTTAATACGCATATTTGATTTTTCAATATCATCCCCCATATCGGCCAAAGTCTGCTCTATAAGTTTTTTTAAATCCAGATACTCCAGATCCAACGGCAGGTTGCCGCTGGTACTTTTGGCAAGGTCAAAAAGGTCCGACACAATATTTTTTAGCCTTTCCGATTTTTCTGATAATATTTTGACATAGTCCCTTGCCGTCTCAGGCAGGTCCTCCTTTGAAAGGAGCTCCACATAACTTATTATGGAAGTCAATGGCGTTTTCAGGTCATGAGATACGTTGGTTATCAAATCCACTTTCATTTTTTCGGATTTCATCATTTCTTTATAGCCTTCCTGAAGGCCATTGTTAATTTCATCATAGGTTTTATTGTTCTCATAAAAATACCAGAAAATAATCACGGCCTCCAGCATTACCGGCAAAAATCCGGCAAAAATGTTAATGAATATTAAAATGAATGATAAAATGACCATAATGCCGCTTGATACCGTAAAAATGACCTGTCTGCGGTAAAGGGATTTTGTCAGTGGATAATGCTCAAATCTGCTGTCGTTGAAGAAACTCCTGATAAAATTGCTGATGCTGGATAAAATTATATAAATAAGGCTATGCTTAATGAGTTTTTTCGCTTTTATTTTACGTATCATGCTGATTAGTAAATCCAGGCAAATAATTGCCGCTATAGCTGTGATGATTCCGATAATAATTAACGACACTTTCTGATCCATGCCAATAGCCAAACTGCCTGATCTATATCTGGACCGTTTCAGCAAATTATAAGTAAAAAAGAACCATACATAAACAGTTAATATTATAATGCCGGCCAGAACATCACTGTATATTCTGTCCGAATAAGGACTAAGATGCACATCATCATCCTCGGCTTTCCTGCCTGCTACCACAATCAGATATACAAAGAAAATGACAGCGGCAATAACAGATATGATAAATGATACAGCTATCGGGACAAGTTCCGTCCTGATGCTGTCCCACATTTCCTGCTTCTGTTGTATATAATCTTCCGGAAAAGCCAGATACAAAATGTTCTTTTTTGCCCCATCCACGTTGTTGGCAGAGTTAATATTGTAATTCCAGGTCTGGATATTACACTCGTATATATAATTGTATTTTTCCAGTTCGCTCAAAGAGATATTATTATAAAATTTTTCTCCGTCATTATAATAATAGTAACAATCAAACTCCTGCTCCCAGCCCTTATCTGTTGCTATATATTTGACTAATTTTTCAATTGCAGGCGTTAAATCGTTGTCTATAAATTCACGGCTTTGTCTGTACTCTTTAACAAACAGCGGTTCCAAATCGAAATCCCTGTAAAATAAATAAACCAGTTGTAGCATGATTGCCGTAATAAATACGACATCAAGTATAAAAGCTGCTGCTTTTAATCCTTTGCTTCTGCTAAATCTTCTCAATCTTGTAACCAATACCCCACACCACCTTTAAATATTTCGGTTCCTTCGGATTAATCTCAATTTTTTCACGAATCCGCCTGATATGAACCATTACCGTATTTTCAACCGAATATGCCGGCTCCTGCCATACTTTCTCATAGATTTGTTCTGCAGAAAATACGCGGCCTGCGTTTTTCATAAGAAACTCAAGAATTTTAAATTCTTTTGCAGTCAATTTAACCGGCTCTCCGTCCACGGTAAGCTCCGCCTTCTCTACATCCATGCAAAGTCCTCCGACTACAATCTTTGACGAAGAATTGATGCTGTCCTTGGCTCCCAGTTGTAGATACCTCCTAAGCTGGCTTTTTACCCTTGCCACCAGTTCCTGCGGATTAAAAGGTTTTGTAACATAATCGTCGGCTCCCATTGAAAGTCCGAGAATTTTATCGGAGTCCTCCGATTTCGCCGAAAGAAGAATAATGGGGATGTTTTTATTTTCCCTGACCTTCATCATGGTGGACAGGCCGTCCATCTTCGGCATCATAATATCAAGAATGATCAACTGTACATCGTTATTTACCAATGCATCCAGTGCTTCCATACCGTTGTAGGCTTTAATAACCTCATACCCTTCCATAACCAGAAGCTTTTCGATAGCTCCGGCTATGGCTTTATCGTCATCAACAACTAGTATTTTTGTATTCTCCATATCAGGCTTACCTCCTAATGTTACCGATATTTCAATATTAAAGGTGAAATCTTAAAATCAAATCGATATAATTCTTAACTGTTTCTTAAAACAGGCATCCATTAAATGGTGCCTGACACTGTATTAAATGGTACCTGACACCGTTAACAAATTGTGAACAGCAGTATAGTTTTTGTTCATATTTTGTTAACGGTGCCTGGTACCAGGATCAGACGTCACTTTCTACATATTCCCTATACAATTCCCTGCTGTTTTGAAATAACCCCAGAATAGTCTTTTCATCAACCAAATCATTCTTATATGCTCCCATAAATACTCCATAACTGCTCCAAATATATTGAATAGGTTTTTGTACAATACCGGCTTTAACAGGATTAAGATGTATATACTTGCTGGTCTGCAAAAGATACGATTCGGTTTCGATTAACTCCGAATAATACCTGTCTTGAAAAAGATGCCCCGTAAGTTCATATTTATCATTAAAATACATCGAATACATCCAGTGAATACCCTTCATTATTTTCCATATCTCACTGTCGATGGTAGCGATTTGAAGATGTACATGATTGCCCATCAAACAATAACTATACAATTTGAACGGGTATTTTTCATTTACTTTTCGCAAAAAACTCAGATAAACCTTATAATCTTCAACCTGCCTGAAAATTTCTTCTTTACGATTGCCTCTGGCAACCACATGATATACGGCACCCGGAAACCATATTCTTCTTTGACGTGGTATAATATTCCCTCCTTTCCTATTGTAAACTATTCAAAGTAAATATTCATTAACAATTTTGCAGTATGGGAATTTACCAGGAATCATATTTGAAAGCTAAATAAAAGGAGATGCAAATAGACTATTCTGATTTGTCTTCTATCTGAATTGAATTTAATATAATTTAATTTTAACATGATTCATAAAATAAATATATTATACAATAGAATGATTTTTTGAATGCTTCATTGTAAAAAGTGTCAGGCACTGTTAATAAATTGTAAACAAGGCTGCCCATCTTGTTCATAATTTATTAACCGTACCTGACACCATCAACTTCATACCAACAGCTTCTCAAGCTCCAAAGGCTCTATGTATTTTCCTTCCTTATATGCTCTCATATTTCCGCCGGATATCTCGTCTATTAAAGCTATATGATTGTCCTCACCGATACGGCCGAATTCCAGTTTGATATCGTACAACTCTAAACCTTTTTTAGCCAACTCATCTTTCACAATATTTGCTATTTTAACCGTTAAATCCTTAAGGACTGCATATTCTTCTCTTGTAAGAATACCAAGCATGCAAAGGGCATCTTCACTTATAGGCGGATCCTGCCTTTCGTCATCTTTTAAAGTTACTTCCACAAATGCATCAAGAGGCTGTCCCTCTTTTGCATACATTCCATAGCGGCGTATAAAACTTCCGACGGCTCTGAATCTGCAAATAACTTCAAGTCCTTTACCGAACACAGTGGCCGGTTTAACCGTCATGGTTGCTTCATCTATATTGCAATCAATGTAGTGAGTAGGTATACCTTCTTCTCTCAACTTCTCAAAAAAATACTTGGTAAGCTTAAGTCCGGCTCTTCCGGCTCCTTCAATGGTTAATCCGACAGAATTGGCACCGGGATCAAACACTCCGTTTACGCCTGTTACGTCATCTTTAAATTTCAGTAAATAGTTTCCGTCTTCGAGTGCATATACATCTTTGGTTTTCCCCTGATAAATAAGCTTCATTACGAAATCCCTCTTTCCCTGTTTAAGCGTCATCATTTATGATATAATCTATAGATATGGTTAAAATTATATTATTTAAAAACGCTTGTCAATAGCGGTAATCCCATTTTTTTCTTATATTAATTATTAATAATAATGATAAATGGAACACAAAGTTACAAAATATTCATTTTTTATTCATAATTTATTAACAGTGCCTGACACCCGATATTATATGATATAATAGGAAGGTGAAAATGTCTTATGAGAGTGTTAATTCTCTCCTGTGATACCGGAGAAGGTCATAATTCGGCGGCAAATGCAATTTGTGAATATCTTACGAAAGTTAATGTAGAATGCGAAGTATTAGATGCTTTATTATTCAAAAGCAGACATGCTTCAAAATTCGCCGCTCAGGCTTACCTTCATGTGATAAGAATACCGCATCTATTTGGAATGATATATAATGCCGGCAGACTGGTCAGCAATTCAAAATTCAAGTCTCCGGTATATTACATGAATAAATGTTACCGAAAGAGATTGCATGATTATATTAACAAAAAGAAATTTGACATAATTATTACCACTCATCTATTCCCTGCAGAAGCACTTACAGCGCTGAAACGCGAAAATCTCCTGAATATTCCAACTATAGCTGTCAATACGGATTATACCTGCATACCTTTCTGGGAAGAGACCGAACTTGATTACTATATTATACCCCATGAAGATCTTGTGGACGAATTTTTACGACGCGGTATTCCGAAAGAAAAACTTCTTCCCTTTGGTATTCCTATAAAACCTGAGTTCTATAAAAAAACTCCTAAGGAAGAAGCAAGAAAAAAAGTTTGCGAATTATATAATATATGCTTTGATTTTTCCAAACCATGGTATATGATAATGTCTGGAAGCATGGGATACGGCAAAGTTCATCAACTTGTAAATGCAATAACAAAAATACAGAAAACCGACATTAATATAATCGTTATATGCGGAACCAATCAAAAGCTCAAAAACAAACTGGATATTGAATATAATAATTTTAAAAATGTTGCTATATTGGGCTTCTGTAACGATATTCCGCTGTTAATGGATGCTTGTGACGTCCTGTTTACGAAACCCGGAGGGCTTAGCAGTACGGAAGCGGCCGTAAAAAATATTCCTATAATCCATACCGCACCCATCCCAGGCTGTGAGACCAAGAATGCAGAATTTTTCATGAAACGGTCGATGTCATATTCAAGCAAACGTATAAAAAAGCAGTTAAAAACCGCAGTCAGAATTTGCAGCGACGAGGATTACAGAAATCTTATTATAAAATCGCAAACTGAAAACATATCTCGAAATACCTGCAACAACATTTATTCACTTCTTACCGAACTGGAAAGAAAGGAAGGAATGATATCTTGATACATTATTTATTTTTTATTGTGGCAGGTTTTTTATCAGGAAGCATTTTATACAGCTACCTTATAGCAAAGCATTTCTGCGGCGTAGACATAACCGAAGTCAGTGACGATAAAAATCCAGGTGCCGCCAACGTAATTAAATATGCGGGATTGAAATACGGTATACCGGCCATAATCCTTGATGTATTAAAGGGATTTATTCCAATATATTTTGCTTCAAAATATCTTGATATTTCAAGTTGGTATTTCATTCCGGTTCTTGCCGCTCCGGTTCTCGGTCATGCCACAGCACCCTTGTTTAGCTGGCACGGCGGAAAAGCAATTGCTTCGTCTTTCGGCTGTTTGCTGGGTCTGTTACCCGATAGCTACATAGTTTTCGTTCTTGCCTTGCTGCTAATTTTCTTTACCTTCTTTGTCATTATTCGTCCAAACAGCCTTCGTTGCATCATAGCATATACGTTATTTTCGCTGTTTTGCTTCCGATACTGTCCGACTCCGGGTGTCCGTTACGGATGCATACTGATTGCGATAATTGTAATAGTAAAACATCTTAAAGGTTACGAGCATACTAAGGCTACAATACAATTCGGTTTATTTGATATTTTGGAACAATTAAAAAATGTATTTAAATAATATATGCAAAAAACTGCTCCCTTGGTCAGATTCACTTAACCAATCTGCATTAAGGGAGCTGTTTTTTATCTTGTTCAAAATTTATTATCTTGTTCAAAATTTATGCAATAATATAATTATCAATTGCTCTTTGATGATTTAGATTATCATAATTAAATATATTCAACCTTGTCCATATACCTGATTTATATAGAAGCAAACATAACTATTAGCATCATGCCGTTAGTTTCGTTGAAACTTCGTTGAAAATTCCTTGAAAAAAATTTTAAATTATAATAAAAAACCACATCCAAATCATCGGATGTGGTTTATTTATTAGGTTTCTAAGACTTAGCAGCTCGTAGGGGAATCGAACCCCTGTTTCCGCCGTGAGAGGGCGGCGTCTTAACCGCTTGACCAACGAGCCACGGAACATTATTTATAATATACCATTCCAATCCAAAATGCAAGTACTTTTTTAAATATTTTTAATTGTTTATTCAATTTCGACAAATGTACTTGGTACCTGGTACCTATTTCGGCGTTAATTTCGACAATTGATCTTGGTACCTGGCACCAAGTATATCATTGCACCAGATCCGGAACCCGGTACCCGATACCATGTTTGAAAAAACGACATCTGTAAAATTACGATATCTATATCCGGTACCCGGTACCAGGTTCAACAATTCCGAAAATTGTACCCAGTACCAGGCACCTGGTTCAACAATTCCGAAAATTGTACCCGGTACCTGACACCAAACTACTGAAGGAAATCCAGCAATGACATCTGATTGGACTGGGGCAGATCTCCGAGCAGGCCAAGTCTTACCATTGTATCGACAACGGTGGAGCTGACCTTGCAACGGGTCTTGAAATCGTCTATGGACAGGAACTTTCCTTCCTTGGCTGCTTCTTCAACCGCATTTGCCGCAGTCTCACCCATTCCGTCTATGGAATTCAATGAAGGCATAAGTTTATCTCCGACTATCTGAAACTTCTTCGCTTTTGCCTTGTATATGTCTATGGGAACGAAGGAAAAACCTCTGGCATACATTTCCTGCACGATACGCATATCCTTGTAGGTATCCTGTTCCTTCTTCGACAGGGAATTATATCTGCGCTTGTAGTCCGCCATTACACTCTCCAGGTAATCCCTGCCCTGACACATCAGTTCGTAGTTAAATGCCGAAGCCCTGATGGAGAAGTATGCGCAGTAATATGCCAGCGGATAATATACCTTAAAGTAAGCTATTCGGAAGGCCATCATAACATATGCGGCCGCGTGGGCTTTAGGGAACATATACTTTATTTTCTTGCAGGAAGCAATATACCAGTCCGGTATGCCTGCCGCCAGCATGGCTTCTTCCATCTCGGGAGTCAGCCCCTTACCTTTTCTTACACTTTCCATTATCTTAAAGGAAAGTCCGGGCTCCATTCCCGCATTTATCAGGTATAGCATGATATCGTCCCTGGTACAGATACAGGTTGACAAAGTGCATATTCCGTCTCTTATCAGGTCCTGGGCATTGTTAAGCCAAACGTCTGTACCGTGGCTTAATCCAGATATTCTTACCAAATCCGAAAATGACTTGGGCTGAGCTTCCTTAACCATCTGCATGACAAAGTCGGTTCCGAACTCGGGTATTCCCAAACATCCCAGTTCACATCCGCCGATATCCTCCGGCTTGATACCGAGAGCGCTGGTATCATGAAACAGCGACAGTACCTTCTTGTCATCCAGTTTGATTTTTCTGGCATCAAGGCCCGTAAGATCTTCCAGCATACGGATCATGGTCGGATCATCGTGACCCAGGATATCCAGTTTCAAAAGGTTATGGTCTATGGAGTGGTAGTCAAAATGGGTGGTAATAGTCTTTGAAGTCATATCGTTGGCAGGCCTTTGAACCGGAGTAAAGGAGTAAATTTCCTCCCCGTGGGGGAGAACGACTATTCCTCCCGGATGCTGACCAGTGGTACGTCTGACACCCAGCAGACCTTCCACCAAACGTTCGATTTCAACATGGCGTTTATGTACGCCATGTTCTTCGAAATATTTCTTTACATAGCCGTAAGCGGTTTTGTCGGCCAATGTGCCTATGGTTCCGGCACGGAAAGTATGGCCTTTACCGAAAATAACTTCCGTATATTCATGGGCTTTGCTCTGATATTCACCGGAGAAATTCAGGTCTATATCCGGTTCCTTGTCCCCGTTGAATCCCAGGAATGTTTCAAACGGTATGTCGTGCCCGTCCTTTTCCAGTAATTTTCCGCAAACCGGACAATACTTATCCGGCATGTCGCAACCGGAACTTCCGGCATATTTTTTTACTTCTTCCGAATCGAAATCGCTGTAATGACAATTGCTGCAGTAATAATGGGGCGGCAAAGGATTGACTTCGGTAATTCCCGCCATGGTTGCTACAAATGAAGAACCTACGGAACCACGGGAACCCACCAGATATCCATCCTCGTTGGACTTCCATACCAGCTTCTGCGCAATTATATACATAACCGCAAATCCGTTGGAAATGATGGAGTGAAGCTCATGTTCAAGCCTGTCTTTAACCGGCTTGGGAAGCTCCTCCCCGTAAATTGAATGGGCTCTTTCATAACATATCCTTCTTAATTCCTCGTCGGAATTCGGAAGTACCGGAGGGCATTTATCCGGACGAACCGGTGAGATTTTTTCAATCATATCCGCAATCAGGTTGGTGTTGGTTATTACAACCTCTTCCGCCTTTTCCCTTCCCAGATACGAAAATTCCTCCAGCATTTCTTCGGTGGTTCTGAAATACAAAGCCGGCTGCATGTCAGCATCCTTGTATCCCTGCCCGGCCAAAAGAATTCTTCTGTATACTTCATCCTCCGGATCAAGAAAATGCACGTCGCAGGTCGCAACGACCGGTTTATTATATTCCTCTCCCAGTTCTACAATCCTTCTGTTTAAATTCTTCAAATCTTCTATTGATGTAACATTTCTTTCGTCGCTTTTATCGCTGCGGATTAAAAATTCGTTATTGGTAAGTGGCTGTATCTCCAAATAATCATAAAACTTTACAATTCTATCGAGAACCTCATCCGATTGATTTGTCAAAACCGCCCTGAAAACTTCTCCGGCTTCGCAGGCTGAACCGACTATGATGCCCTCCCTGCATTCCATAAGCAGGCTCTTGGGAATTTTGGGCCTTTTATTAAAATAATCGATATGAGACTTGGAAACCATTCTGTAGAGGTTAACCCGTCCGACTTCGTTTTTGGCAAGCAATATGGCATGATAGCTCGGCAGCTTTCTTATGGCCTCGGCCGACAGTCTGCCGAGTTTGTCGATATCGTTTACATTGTCGATGCCCTTTTCTTTCAGCATTTGAATAAGTTTGACAAATATTTCAGCCGTGGCACCGGCATCATCCACCGCCCTGTGATGGTTTTCCAGCGATACATTAAGTGCCTTTGCCACATGATCCAGCTTGTATTTGCTCAAATCCGGAAGCAGAATTCTCGACAGTCCGACGGTATCAATATATGTAAAATCATTTTCCAGCCCTTGCTCTTTGGCATTCTTTATAATAAATCCCACGTCAAAATTCGCGTTATGGGCCACAAGTACGCAGCCCTTGCAAAATTCCAAAAATTCGGGCAGCACTTTTTCTATTACGGGAGCATCCGCAACCATTTCATTACTGATACTGGTTAACTGCTCAATCTCATACGGTATCGGTATCTGCGGATTAACAAATGTACTGAATTTGTCGGTAATCTCGCCCTTTGATACTTTTACCGCACCTATTTCAATGATTTTGTCTTTGTTTTTGCTTAAACCGGTGGTTTCGATATCGAATACTACGAAATCGTCCTGCGTCAGGCTTTGCCCCCGACCGTTGGTTACTACTTCTTTAAGGTCATCCACAAGATATGCCTCCATACCGTAAATGACCTTGAAGGCTTTGGCCCTTGCCTGCTCCTCCGGATCGGAATAATCCTTGGGATTTAAAGCATGGTTGGCTTCCGGGAAAGCCTGTACCACACCGTGATCCGTTATGGCCACCGCCGGATGCCCCCATTCAAAGGCACGGCGTACCAGTTTTTTAACGTCCACAACCGCATCCATGTCGCTCATCATGGTATGGGCATGCAATTCCACCCGTTTCTGAGGCGCTCTGTCCATCCGCTTTATCCTGAAATCTTCGATCTTTTTAATGCCTACAACGGAACTTACGGTAATATCCCGTTCGAATGTATCGGTCAAAGCCATTCCCTTCAGCATATAAAATGAACCGTTCTTTAGGTTTTCAAGGATCTCGTCAAGCTGATCGTTTTTTGAAAATATCTTTACCTTTATTGAATCGGTGAAATCGGTTAAGACAAAAGTTATCAGTGTTTTATCATTGCCTATCGGCCTTGTCTCTATGGACCTTACCATTCCGCGGATTACAACTTCGCCTATTTCTCCGATAATATCGCTTATGGGAATAACGTCACCTTCAAAATTTCTCCCATAAATCACCGATGGATCCTTTGGCAGTCTGTAATTTTTGCCTTTCTGATATTTTGACTGCATACCGGATTTGTTCTTATTGTCTGTCCCGTTTTCACTGCCCTGAGCGCCGTTATTACCGTCCTGTCCGTTTATATTTTCCGATTTTACGTTCATATGGCCGGCGTTTCCGCTTATATTGCTATGTACATTTCTGTTTATTTCTGCCAAATCATTATATATATAATTTTCGCCGGAAATGTCGTCGGATATCTCATCGTCTTTATCGTATCCGTAATTTGACGGATCCCACATTTCATCCGAAATATTTTCGGCTTCACCGTTTTTATCATGGCTGCCGGCGTTAACCAGTTCATCTGCTTTTACAAATTCATAAGACGGATCGATATAATTTTCGTCATCTTCCTCTTCATCATCGTTTTCCCTTAAGAATGCGGGAAGCCTGACTTTTTTCTTTTCTTCTGTTTTTATAAACTCAAACCTCACGGCTATATCATAACCGAATCTTTTCTTAAATATATCAATTAAATATTCTTTAATCTTTTCACA
>ENA-OWPA01000820-OWPA01000820.1-bioreactor-metagenome-genome-assembly--contig:-NODE-820-length-30610-cov-17.395310_pt1 | contig 30610 bp, 27 predicted proteins | sample MGYA00238139_ERZ651803 | MGnify/ENA primary metagenome ERZ651803 (study PRJEB26909, sample SAMN07631231) | bioreactor metagenome | isolation source: Switchgrass digestor | place: USA: Dartmouth... | reverse complement strand
TTCCTCCCGTAGGTTATACCCTGCGTATGAATACTCATTACCTTCCACGAGCAAACTTTGTCATTCTTCACTGCTCATAAGCAAACTCGCTTGTCAATTTCTCATTTTTTATATATTTTTTTATATTTTTAAAGGTAATAAAACCCGCGAGCAAACTTTATCACTACGTGAGCAAACTTATTTGTAACTACACATCTCATATATTGTACGGAATATATCGGAACCGGAAACCGAAATGGTTTCCGGTTTTTTTGGTGTCAGGCACCGTTAACAAATTATGAACATTTGTTCACAGTTTGTTAACAGTGCCTGACACCTTATAAAAGTAAACATTATTTTACTTTTAAATATATTATATATTACATAACGAGTTTCCGTTTCAACCATGAGTTACGTAATAAACGCATATACAAAATATAAGGACTGTTTATATTCAGAAGCCCATGCGGTAAAGGAGGATGTATGGCAATTAAAATAAACATTGATGCAGGCCATGGAGGCAATACGGCAGGCAAGCGGACTCCGCCGTTTCCCTATGACGTTAAAATCAACGATAAGATTACGGTTAAAAAGGGGGAACAGCTTAAGGAGCACATAGCCAATGCGGGAGTGGCCTATTATCTTGAACAGGAACTTAAGAGAAACGGATTTGTGACTATGAAAACCGGCTGGAACGACATAAACGGCAGTGACGATGCGGATACTCCGATAGTGGACAGACAAAAAAGCATAAAATCGGCAAAGTGCGACTACAGCATATCCGTTCATTTTAATGCTTACGGCGACGGTAAAGAATTTAACAGTGCTTCGGGAATGGGAATATACATCCACGACAAATACCCCGGACAATCAAAAAAAATGGCCGAGACCGTATTGAAACATTTAATTCAGAATACCGGACAGAATAACAGAGGGGTTAATTCAAATGCCCTGGCTATGTGCAACTGCAACAGTCTCGGTACTAAAGCCGCCATTTTAATCGAATTGGCTTTCATGACAAATTATAAAGAAGCCGTAGCAATGATGGCCAATGAAGCTTACTGGAAAGAATGTGCCGTAAAGATATGCAAAGGAGTATGCGAATATACCGGTGTTAAATACAAAGCTGACTCCTATATGCCGGCAGATACCGTCACACCCCAGTCTTCAAAAGCAGATATCCGCTGGGTACAGGAAAGGTTAAACACTGTGCTGCCTCAAATTTATGATCCTATAAAAGATATTATTCCGTTAAAAGTGGACGGCTCTTTCGGCCCCAAAACCCGCATAGCGACATTGCTGTATTGGGATGCCCTGGGCTGGGGAAAGCATATGAATGATGACGGTACAAGAATTGGAAAAAGTACGCGGGAAGCGTTGGCAGCATCACTGTTGTCGGACGGTTGATAGTGTCAGGCACTGTTAACAAATTGTGAACACCTGTTCACAATTTGTTAACAGTGCCTGACACTCTTAAATCCATCCTCCATCCAATCCGATAACCTGACCGGTGAGATAATTGTTCTTTTCGGCAAGATAATATGCCAGATCCGCCACTTCTTCGGGGCCTCCGAGACGTCCCGCAGGGATTTCATTTTTAAGATTCTGTAATTCTTCGGCGTCAAGGAATTTATTCATGTCTGTATCGATGGCGCCGCAGGCAATGGCGTTTACTCTGATATTGCTGGGAGCCAGTTCTTTGGCCAGGGCTTTTGTAAAGGCATTAACACCGCCTTTGGAAGCCGAATAGGCCACTTCGCAGGAAGCTCCGACGATACCCCATACGGAGGATATATTAATGATACTGCCGCTTTTTCTTCTCACCATGTCCGGAATGGCCAGTGAGCAGCAGTTATAAACCGAAGTCAGGTTTGTTGCGATAACTTTGTTCCAGTCATCGGGTGTCATGTCCGTAAGCAGACCGATATAAGAAATGCCGGCGTTGTTGACAAGCACGTCCAGTGTGCCGAATCGTTCCTTTATCATACAAAACAATTCCTTCGCTTTATCATAAGACCCCATATCACCGACATAGGCCAGGCAGGATACGGGATACTTTTCAATTTCGGACTTGGTTTGATTAAGACTTTCCGTGTTTTTGACGCAGTTTATAACGACATTATAACCTTCTTTTGCAAATTTTATTGCTATGGCTTTGCCGATTCCCCTGGAGGAGCCTGTTACCAATACCGTTTTTCCGGTTTTTGAACAGTACATATAATCACCTTTCATCTTATAAATCTATATCTTAATTTTAACCGATTTTAGTATACCATACCTTTATACGGTTATAAAGCACGGTTGATTTGAGAAAGGCCGGTATGGTAAAATAATAAGATGTGAGGTGGATGACATGAAAAACGGCGGCAGAATGTTTGTAAAAGGGTTTATAAGGTCTTTTCTTTTTTTTGTTTTTTTTATAGCAATATGTACGCTAAGCTATAAGACAGTCATGCATTTTTGGGGTATTGATAACGAAGCCGGCGATGCAGCGGCAGTCATTTCGCCATATGGGCAGCAGGAGAAACGGGAGCAACAAATTACCGAAGCAAAACTGGATGACGTATCCAGGCATCTAATATTCTGCGTTGATGAAGACGACGGAAGTATAAAAAAAGCGGTTTTGGAAATATTTAATTGTCCGGCTCATAAGCTTTATTATATTACGATACCGATAAAAACCCAGTTTACTTTATCACCGGCATTACATAAGAGACTTGTTCTTGTTAAACCGTCTATTCCCCAGTTTCTGAAGCTTTCAGCCATTACTGCATATATTCCCGACGATACGGCATATGAATACGGGGTCTTGATGATTGAGGATTTACTGAATATAAGCGTCAGCTATTATTCCGCAGTTCCTCAAAGTGTTTATGATTCCGTATTTGTAACCGAAAATACAGGTCAGGAAGCGGCAGGCAATGACGATACTGAGAGTACATACCCGAGAGAAATATTTTCCCCGGATTTTTTGGAATTTTTGCAGACAATAAAAACTGAAACACAGTTGCGGGAGTACATAAAAGAGATTTATAACAGGATAAGTTCCAACCTGTCTTTTGAGGACAAGCTGAATTATATGGAAAGTTACCTTAACACACCTGAGAAAAATATTTTCTTTGAGGTTATTGCCGGTAAAGACAGCAACAGTGAATACACGATCGATACGGATGCAGCATTGAAGCAGCTGCAAACCTGCATGGAAGAATAAAGCGAGGTAAAAAGGCGAACCATAATTTACAAGTATATGTTATACATGGATGCATCAGTTCGGATTTAAAATTTATATAGATTTTGGGGTAAGATTATGGACAGGAGAAAAATAAAAAACAAAAAAACTTTATTGATGAGAAAATATATGACAATAATATCAGGGGCGATTTTAATGGCTTTGGCCGTTAACTTAATATATGAACCTTTGGGGCTGGTTACCGGTGGATTTGCGGGCCTTGCCATAGTCGTCAAGGAAATTACTAAATTTATATGGGAAGAAGGCCTGCCGGTCTGGCTGTTTACGGTTATGACCAATATACCTTTGTTTCTTTTATCCATTAAGCTGTTGGGGTTCAAAACCATGTGCAATGTTTTGCTGGGAACGGCCGCATATATCGTGGCCCTGCTGGTTATTCCGGTTTATAATTTCAATATCAACGACATGCTGCTTGCGTCTTTGGTAGGGGGAGCCATATCCGGAGTGGGTATGGGAATGGTGTTTTCGGCTTCGTCATCCACCGGGGGAACCGATTTGCTTGCAACGCTTATTCACGGGTATAAACGTCATCTTTCAGTACCTTTTATCCTGACTTTTATCGACGGGATTATAATTTTATTGGGTGCCATGGTGTTCGGCCTTGAGAATGCCTTATATGCCATTATAGCAGTGTTTGTTACGGCGAAAGTTTCGGACGGTATACTGGAAGGCTTGAAATTCGCAAAAATGGCCTTTATTATTTCCGACGAATATGAAAAGATCGCGGAAGCGATTATGACCACGCTCGATCGTGGCGTGACGGGGCTCAGTTCCACAGGAATGTATTCCAATAAGGAAAGGAAAATGCTTATTTGTGTTGTTTCTAAAAAGGAAATAGTTAAAATTACGGAAATCGCAAAAAATATTGATCCCAAATCTTTTATAATAGTCAATGATGTCAGGGAAGTAATGGGTGAAGGTTTTATAGAATATAAACAGTAATAAAAATAAAAAATAAGTAGTTTGTCGGTAAAAATACTTATTTTAACTAATAATATACAAATTATACAAAAGCCAAAAAATGATTTTGTTAAATTGAGATATGGTTTCGGCATATTAAATGGTGTATCATACTTATATAGCTTTGTACAAGAACATACGAATTATAGGAGGATAGGAAATGGCAAGTTTATCTTTAAGGAATGTAACTAAGCAATATCCTAACGGTGTTGTTGCTGTCAAAGATTTTAGCCTTGAAATAGCTGATAGGGAGTTCGTGATTTTTGTAGGACCTTCAGGATGCGGAAAGTCTACGACATTACGTATGATCGCCGGCCTCGAGGAAATAACGCAAGGCGAGATTTATATCGGTGATAAACTGGTAAACGATGTGGAACCAAAAGACAGGGATATTGCCATGGTATTCCAGAACTATGCGCTATATCCGCATATGTCGGTGTATGATAATATGGCATTCGGTCTGAAATTAAGAAAAGTACCTAAGGATCAGATTGATAAGGTAGTTCATGAAGCAGCAAAGATTTTGGACATTGAACACTTATTGGATCGTAAACCGAAGGCTCTGTCCGGTGGTCAGAGACAACGTGTTGCAATGGGACGTGCAATAGTTCGTAATCCTAAGGTATTCTTAATGGATGAGCCTTTGTCAAACCTTGATGCAAAGCTGAGAGTACAGATGCGTATTGAGATTTCAAAGCTGCATCAGAGACTGCAGACGACGTTCATTTACGTTACCCACGACCAGACAGAGGCTATGACACTGGGTACAAAGATTGTTGTTATGAAGGACGGAATTATTCAGCAGGTAGATACACCTCAAAATCTGTATGATAAACCTCAGAATCTGTTCGTTGCCGGATTCATGGGTTCACCTCAGATGAACTTTATCGAAGCAAATATCATCAAGCAGGAAAACGGTATTTATGCGGAGTTCTGCAACAATTACTTAAGGCTTCCTGATGCAAAAGCCAAGAAAGTTGTTGACGCCGGTTATGTTGGCAAGAAAGTTATTCTTGGTATTCGTCCTGAGGATATACATGATGAAGAAATGTTTATAAGCAATTATCCTGATGCGGTTATAGAAGCAACTGTCAGGGTTTATGAACTTCTCGGCGCCGAAGTATTCTTGTACTTCACAATTGATGAGAATCTTGAAATTACGGCACGTGTAAATCCTCGTACTACAGCAAGGCCGAACGATACATTAAAGATTGCATTCGATATGAATAAGATGCATATCTTTGATAAAGATACAGAACAGGTAATTACCAACTAAATCAAGGCATCGTTTTTAAGGGAACACTTCGGTGTTCCCCTTTTTATTCGATGGGAAAATTTTAGAAAATATTTTATAAATTAATAGGCTTAATTGTGGTGTACATTTGTGATAAGAATTTACATACTTACACTATAAGGAACCTGCCGATATGCTTTCAGACTTGGATCTATGGCAATGAAAGCAAAATTTTTACTTTTCTTATAATAATTGCCTGACTTTTGGCTTATAGGATATTGCCAAGTTACGAATAATTAAAAAGGGATTTATATTTTTATATCTTTAAGCTTTTATCTTGGAAAAACCAAATATTAGTTTATTATTTAAACAATATTTTTTTATTATCCTTTTGATAGTATTGTACGAAGCAATTTATATAAAATTAATAAAAATAGTTTACTTTTAACGAGGTTAATGTTAAAATGGGACTAGTATCTATGTATTTTAATTGAAAATATAAATATAATACTTAAAGGAGTGTAAGTATGATTTCGAATCAAATTCTTCAGAACACAATTGAAGGATTAAAAAGCATTACCAGGATTGATATTTCCGTAATGGATACGGAAGGTAAGGTTTTGGCATCGACGGTGGAAAATCCGGAACAATATGAAAATATTGTATTATCTTTTGTGGCTTCACCTGCAGACAGTCAGGCTATTCAGGGGTATCAATTTTTTAAAGTATATGACGAGCATCAATTGGAATATGTTATAGTAGCCAAGGGCGACAGCGAAGACGTATTTATGGTTGGAAAGATTGCGGCTTTCCAGATACAGAATTTGCTGGTGGCCTACAAAGAACGCTATGACAAGGATAATTTCATAAAGAACCTGCTTTTGGACAATTTGCTGTTGGTAGATATTTACAACCGCGCAAAGAAACTTCATATTGATACCGAAGCCCGGAGAGTTGTATATATAATTGAAACAAAGAATGAGAAAGATACCAATGCCCTTGAGACCGTACGAAGCCTATTCTCCGGAAAGAATAAAGACTTTATTACGGCAGTGGACGAGAAAAATATTATAGTCGTAAAGGAACTTAAGCCCAACGAATCATATGACGACGTAAGCAAAACCGCGAAGGTTATGCTGGATATGCTGAACATGGAAGCCATGTCCAAGGTCCATATTGCATATGGTACAATTGTTAATGAGATAAAGGATGTATCCAGATCCTACAAGGAAGCCAAGATGGCGCTGGATGTAGGCAAAATTTTCTACAGTGACAGAAATATAGTAGCATACAATAACCTCGGAATCGGTAGACTTATCTATCAGCTTCCCATGCCCTTGTGCAAGATGTTTATCAAAGAGATATTTGACGGTAAATCTCCCGATGAATTTGATGAAGAAACCCTCAATACTATAAACAAGTTCTTCGAAAATAATCTGAACGTATCGGAAACTTCCAGACAGTTGTATATTCACAGAAATACTCTTGTATATCGTTTGGATAAATTGCAGAAGACCACAAATCTTGACCTGCGCGTGTTTGAAGATGCCATAACATTCAAGATCGCCCTGATGGTCGTTAAGTACATGAAGTATATGGAACAGCTGGAGTACTAATGAAAGACCGCAGGAGAAAGTGGGCATGAACCGATGGTACCCTGGCGGAAAATGTTCATAAAGATATGATAGAAATTAACGGAAGAAAATATAATTATTAATAATCCGGCGGTCTTTTTACAGGGTAAATGTTAGGAGGACTTATATGAAGAAAAATTTCCTAATCGGATTTATTTCCGGTATTTTCGGTGCCGTTTTATTGTTTTTGGTAATCGGCGGAGCATATTATTATGCCACAGATACGCCCGATAAGAGCGGTAATGTTTTGAACGAGGCTTCATCTGCGGAGAAAACTTCCGAGAAGGCATCAAAAAACACTTCCGAGAAGTCTTCGGAAAAGGAAGAAAATGAAGCAAATTCATATGTAAGAGTGGTTCAAAAACTGTCTCTTTTGCAGAATTTGATTGATACCTATTATCTGGACGATGTGGATGAAGACGCTTTGGAAACGGGAATTTATAAAGGCTTCATAAGCAGTTTGAATGATCCGTATTCGACTTATTATACCAAGGAAGAATATGCGAGCCTGCTTGAAAGTTCTTCCGGCGTCTATTACGGCATAGGGGCCGTTGTGAGCCAGGACGTGAAGACCGGCATCATTACGGTGGTGAAACCTTATAAAGATACCCCGGCTTACAAGGCAGGATTGCTTCCCGATGACATAATATATAAAGTGGAAGGGGAAGAAGTAACAGGCAAAGATTTGTCCGAAGTGGTAAGCAAGATGAAAGGGAAGGCAGGCACCAAAGTAAAAATTACAATTATAAGAGACGGTTCCGAAGATCCCATTGATTTAACCATTGAAAGGCAAAAGATCAGCATACCCACAATTGAATACCGGATGCTTGATGATAATATAGGATATATCCAGATTCTTGAGTTTGATGAGATAACGATTTCTCAGTTCAACAATGCAGTCAGTGAATTGGAGAAAGCAGGCATGAAAGGCCTGGTTGTTGACGTAAGAAATAATCCCGGCGGATTGCTCGATTCTGTAGTAAGCATACTGGATCGCCTGCTGCCAAAGTGCCTGATTGTATATACAGAAGACAAATATAAGAATCGGGAAGAAGAATACGCGAAAAATCCGGACACTTTCGATAAGCCCCTGGCTGTATTGATTAACGGCAACAGTGCCAGCGCGTCGGAGATTTTTGCCGGAGCGATACAGGACTATGGCATAGGAACCATAGTAGGCACCACAAGCTTCGGAAAGGGAATAGTACAGAAAGTAATACCTTTAACCGACGGAACGGCTGTAAAATTGACCATATCAAAGTATTATACGCCTAAAGGACGTAATATTCACGGTACCGGAATAGTACCGGATGTTGAGGTTGAACTGGCGGAAAATTTAAAACAAATGGCTACGGTTCCGCTGGAAAAGGATAATCAGCTGCAAAAGGCCGTTGAGATTGTTAAGAAGCAAATCAAAAATAAAAAGTAAATTCAAGTAAATTAATTAAGTTACATACAAGCATAAATTCTCGGTAAATTATGGAGGGAGTTTATGCTTGTATTTTGTTATAATTATAGAAGTGAAATATTTATAATGAAATTACGTAAGGTTATATTATAGAAACTATGACTTCGGAAATTTCAACATACCGTTTAAGAATATTTTGACAGTATATTTACCTGTACGATGTAAATTTATGATATAATTTAGGAGTCAGAAGAGAAAGTCTGCCGGTGAATCATCCTTTTAAAATAGTTAGATATGGGGTCATTATTTGTAGGCGACAGATGGTCTCGGTTATTAATGTATTTTTTTATATTATTAACATTTATAAGGGGGCGCTGAAATTGTGAAAACTGCGGCTGTAATTCTTTTTGTTATAACTTACGTTTTGCTACTTACGTTTTCAAAAATAAGAGCATATATAGCCCTAGCTTCCGCAGCTTTGTTTGTTATTCTGGGAATAATCTCTCCCAATGAGATTATTGGCGTCGTGGACTGGAACGTAATTTTAATGATAGCAGGTACCATGGGAGTTGTAGGCTTTTTTATAGAATCGAAAATGCCGTCCCTGTTGGCCGACCATATAATCAGGCTGGTTCCTGATGTTCGATGGGCCATTGTATCTTTGGCTCTTTTTGCGGGAATTATTTCGGCTTTTGTTGATAATGTGGCCACCGTATTGATGGTCGCTCCGGTAGCCGTAAATATCGCAAAGAAACTGAAGATGTCCCCGGTGTTAAGTGTAATCTGCATCGCAATATCGTCCAATCTTCAAGGAGCGGCAACTTTGGTAGGAGATACGACTTCGATATTGTTGGGTGGACATGCCGGCTTAAGCTTTATCGATTTCTTTTTCCTCAATGGGAAACCCGGTATATTTTGGGCCGTTGAAGCGGGGGCTTTAGCTTCCGCTGTTGTGCTTCTTGTTTTATTCAGAAATGAAAAACAGCCTGTCGCAAGTTACGAAATAACCAAGGTGGAGGATTATTTTCCCACAGTTCTGCTTGTCGGAATAATCGTATTATTGATTGTTAATTCGTTCGTGCCGGCTGAATATAAGCCCGCTGCCATAAGGGACATGATGAACGGGCTGATATGTATGTCATTATTCCTGATAGGGCTTGTCCGTAAACTGATTAAGACCAGGGATATAAAGACATTTACGGATTCGTTAAAATCCATAGATTATGAAACAATCCTTCTGTTGGCCGGACTCTTTGTCGTCATCGGCGGAATTACGAAAGTGGGGCTTGTACAGGATATAAGCCGGCTTTTCGTTAAGGCAAGCAATGATAACGTATTTCTGATTTATAGCCTTATTGTATGGGCATCCGTATTGTTTTCAGCCTTTATTGACAATATACCTTATGTGGCCACCATGCTGCCGGTAGCCGGTGAGATTTCAAGGCTTATGGGAATAACACCGAACCTTCTTTATTTCGGCTTACTAATCGGTGCCACATTGGGAGGCAATATAACCCCGATTGGCGCATCCGCCAATATCACCGGACTGGGTATACTTCGTAAAGAAGGGTATGAAGTGAGCACCGGGACATTCATGAAAGTCAGCGTGCCGTTTACCCTGTCGGCGGTAATAACCGGATATTTATTAATATGGATTATATGGAGTTAAAACTTAAATTTGGCACTTGATCATAATCAATGAAATATATTCGTTTTATAACTGATAATATGATATTATCGTTATATAGTGGTATAAACGCAGATTTTGTTCTACGGAAATTCTTAAGCTTTTCCGTAGAACAATTTTTTTGGTAAAAATTTTAAAATAAAATTTAACTATAATGTAAATTCAAAATAAGCCGATAAATAATATAGGATCGCACAAATATGACCGTTAGGAATTTTCAGGGTTAGGTGGTGAGTTAATGAGAATTAACGGTATTGATAAGATAAGTCAGATTTTCGGCTCGGGCAAAGTCGATAAGGTAAAAAAGGCCGGTAAAGGCAGTTACAGCGATAAACTGGAATTATCACGGACGGGAAACGATTATAGTATAGCAAAACAGATTGTGGCACAGATACCTGATGTAAGAGAAGACAAGGTGAACGACATAAAAAGTCGTATTGAGGCCGGAACTTACAATGTCAGCATGGAGGATGTCGCTGAAAAAATCATAAGCCGTTATTTGGATGAGCTGATATAAGAAAATATTTAATTGCACTTTGTTTATTTTGATACAGGTTTGGTATGGCTGCAGGTTTAAGGGCCAAACTGGCTTATACAGACTCGTTTTGGCTGGTAAATAATATGTAAAGGAAATGAGGAATACCGGTGGCAAGTTTAATTGAAGAATTAATAACAATATTGGATGAAGAATATGAAATTTACAAAAGCTTGATTCCCATAGCGAACGAAAAAACGCAAATTATTGTAAACAATAATGTTACGGCTTTACAGGAGATTACCGCCAGGGAACAGGAAGCGGTTGACAGGATCACCGCTCTGGAACACAAAAGAGGCAGAGTGATGAGCGACATAAAAACAGTTTTAGGTAAAAAGAACGAGGATTTAAACCTGAAAGCCCTTATAGAGATGCTTAAAGGGCAGGAAAAGGAACAAAAAACTCTGGCCCAGTTGCATGACAAACTTAAACAGACCGTCAAATATCTGGTGGAGATCAATAACAGAAACAGGACATTAATAGAACAATCCCTGGAGATGATAGATTTTAACATGAATTTTCTTCAAAGTTTGAAAATGTCGCCGGGCAATAATACTTACAATAAATTTGCTTCGCAAGAATATGATGAAATCCCGGGAACGGGAATGTTTGATGCAAAACAGTAAGCAAACATGTTTTAAGGTGGTATGTATATATGGCATTTAACGGTATGTATATAGGCTTATCGGGATTACAGGTCAGTCAGGCAGCCCTGAATGTGACTTCGCACAATCTGGCAAACGTGGATACCGAGGGGTATGTAAGGCAACAGCCCGTTTTAACAGATTTTCAATATGTAAAGTTGGGAGAATCCTATCTATCATCTAAGCAGTTGGGACTGGGAGCCAATTTCGCCGAAATAAAACAGGTAAGGGATATGTTCCTTGATTTAGCCTACCGGGAGGAAATAGGCAGAAAAGCATATTATGAATCACAGTATCAGGCTGTTTCGGAAATAGAAGGATTGTTCGGCGAGCTAGAAGGTGTATCGTTCCAGGATACAATCAATGATTTCTGGGAAGCTATGCAGGAGATGGTGAAAGAACCGGACAACATTGTGGCAAGGGCTTCATTTGTACAGACGGCTGTTTCGTTTCTTGAGAGGGCGAACAGTATTTACAGTCAGTTATGTGATTATCAGGTAAGTTTGAATACGCAAATATTGCAGCAGGTTAAAAGAATTAATGAAATCGGAGACGAAATCAGCAAGCTGAACAAAAAAATAACTTATTATGAAAGTTCGGGCCTGGAAAATGCCAACGATTTAAGAGATCAAAGGAACCTGCTCCTGGATGAATTGGGCAAGTATGCTTATATTACATATAGGGAAGATAAAAACGGGGTTGTTACCGTTAAATTGGAAGGAATGGCTTTTGTAACAGAAGACAGGGTATACCATATGGGTACGGCCAAAGTCAGTGAAGATACCCCGATGTTAAAACCCATATGGGAGGATCATGGCAATGTGGATGTGTTCAATTTTGACGTTCCTCCTTCAACGGAGAATGACACGGATATCGGATCTTTAAAGGGACTGCTTTTGGCCAGAGGCTATAAGCAGGCCAATTATACGGATATACCGGTGCGGGACAGATATAATTCGGAGTCAGAATATAAACAGGCTGTCAGCGAATATAACAATAAAATCAGTCCGTCCGTAATAATGACGGCCCAGGCACAATTTGATCAGTTGATACATGGCATAGTAACAACAATAAATGATATATTGAGCCCCAATAAGGAAGTTACGCAAGTGATTAAGGAGCAGGACGGAACGGAAAAATTAGTTAAGGTCAGAATTCTGGATGAAGACAATGCTCCGGTAAGCATGGACTCGCAGAAAATAATGGGTGAAACCTTATTTACGAGAAAATCGACGCCCCGTTATACTGATCCGCAGGATATCCAGATTATGGACGAAGACGGAAATATCCAAACAATTAAAGGCGCCAGGATATATATCGAGGAGGATCCTGACGACAACTATTCTTTATTTACTATAAGCGAAACAGAAGTTAACCCCAATGTTCTTCTTAACAAGTCGCTTCTGCCGTTATCAAAGAACGACGGAACAGGAGCGTTCGATATAAAAACGGCACAAAAACTTTTGGACGGCTGGGAAACCCCATTTGCCACCTTGTCGCCTAATACGCTGACAAAAAATAATTTCAGTGATTACTATAATTCGTTCATATCCGAAATTGCCAACTGGGGTGAGCAGGTAAATACAATAAGTTCAAACCAGGCTACATTGTTGGAAAGCATAGACAACAAGAGAGCGGAAACCATGGGAGTATCGGCCGACGATGAATTGACAAACCTTATTAAATACCAGCATGCATATAATGCGGCGGCAAGATACATAACGGTGGTAAGTGAAATGCTCGAACACATTATTATGAATATGTAAGGAGAGTATTATGGCATCGACATTTTTCGGATTAAATATTGGAAAATCAGGATTATATGCATATAAAGCCGCTCTTGATGTAACAGCCCATAATATAGCCAATACCGAAACCGAAGGGTATACACGGCAGGTTATGGGTATGCAGGCGGCTAAAGCTATAAAGATGAACAACACATACGGTATGGCCGGCACCGGAGTAGCCGTAACCGGCGTAAAGCAGCTCAGAGACGAGTATTATGATTTAAAATACAGAAAAAATAATACCATCTTGGGGGAATATTCCTCCAAGTCTTACTATATGACGGAAATACAGAATTATTTTAATGAGGTCAGCCTGGAAGGTTTTACAACAACTTTTGATTCCCTGTATTCAAGTTTGCAGGAGGTGTCCAACGAACCGTCCAGCCTGACAGCCCGTACCCAGGTAATAAATTACGGGCAGAGCCTGGCGGAATATTTTAACTCACTGTCCACAAACCTTAAGAAAACCCAGGAAGAATGTAATTTTGAAATCAGAAACATGGTTGAAAAAATAAATTCGACTGCGCAGCAGATTGCGACCCTTACAAAGCAAATAAATACCCTGGAGGTCAACGGCAGTACCGCTAACGATCTAAGGGATCAGAGAAACCTTCTCATCGACGAATTGTCCCAGATTATCAATGTTACCGTCACCGAGAAAGTGGTTGGGGACGGTGTCGGTATAACCAGTTATGTGGTAAAGATTGACGGACAGACTCTTGTGGATACGGTAAATTATCATAAGTTGGTAGTGGTGCCAAGAGAATACAAACAAAACCAGAATGATGTTGAAGGGTTGTATGATATTTATTGGGATAACGGACAGGAATTCAATCTCGGAAGCGCCAATCTCGGAGGGTATTTAAAGGGACTTTATGAATTAAGGGACGGCAACAACCTGAATAATCTTAGGGGAAAAGTTACCGCAGCAGCAGGGGATCAATATATCGTACTTACGGACGCTTCAATCAATGCGGTTGAAAAATTGAATATACCGGAAACAGGTATTATTAAAATAGATAATCAGGAATATGTCTATACGGGTTTCGAAGTCAAAATTGATAAAAATACGGGAAAATATACTTACACCTTTGAGCTGAAAGAACCTTTGAAATCGACATTTTCGAATGCCGCAGCTTCGATCGGTGAGAGCATTAATTACAAGGGAATTCCGTATTATCTGGAGCAGATGAATGAATTTTTAAGAACTTATGCCAAGGCTTTTAACGAAATTCACAGGACAGGAAAAGACCTTGACAATAATGCGGGAATGGATTTCTTTACCGCAACAAATAAAGTAAGCGGCAGAGAATATGTTTTCGGCCCTTTGGCGGATTCAGGCGACTACGGCACCTATGACTACAATACGTTCAATTCCCAAACCGGCGGCTATTATAAGGATGTGCCCGAAGATCAGCCTTTATACGGTTCATATTATTTTATGACAGCGGAGAATTTTACGGTTAACAGTGAACTTTTATATAATCCTAGATATTTTGCAGCAGCAACGGATATAATAAACGGTGTTGACAATAACGATGTTGTGGAGAAACTTATTGCGCTCAAATCTGATAAAACCATGTTCGGACAAGGTTCACCGGCAGGTTTTATGCAGACTCTGGTTGCGGATATCGGAATTGATACAAAAAAGGCAAGCAATTTTACCAAAAGCCAGGAAAATATACTTGAAACCATTACAAATCAAAAATTGTCCGTATCCGGAGTGGATATTGACGAGGAAGCCATGAATCTCATACGCTATCAAAACGCATATAATCTTTCTGCAAAAGTGGTATCCGTTATGAACGAGATTTATGACAGGCTGATAAATTACATGGGTGTATAGCCAGTGGTGCATTTAACATAGGAGGTGTTCTATGAGAATTACGACACGCATGATGACCAATAATATGCTCAATAATATCAATAAGAATAAAGTAAGTTTGTCCAAACTGGAAGAGCAGTATTCGACAGGAAAAAAGATCCAAAGGCCTTCCGATGATCCGATTATTGCGGTTAGGGCTCTGAAGCTTAGGACAAGTGTCACTGAACTTGATCAATATTATGAAAAAAATATTCCGGATGCAACATCGTGGATGGATGTGACAGAAAGCTCATTAACAAACATCAGCGAGTTGATAAAACAGATTAATACATATTGCGTTCAGGGAAGCACGGATACGCTGACGGCGGAAAACCGTGATTCCATAGTTGAAAACTTAAGCCAGCTGAAGGAACAGATTTATCAGGAAGGCAACACCAACTATGCCGGCAGGTATGTTTTTACAGGATATAAAACGGATAGTTCTTTGACATTCATGGAAAGGACGGATAATCTCCGGTATGAGATAACGGAAAATTTCACGGGAAAAGACATTGAGATTGTGTCGAGGGTTTCCGGAAGTTATGAACTGAGCGATATAGACGATCCCGGTGAGAATTTTGACGATGTACCTCAATTGGAGAATGTTTATCGCATCAAACTTTCCTATGATAATCTTGAAAAAACAAATCTCAGCGGCATCAAGTATTCCATAGAGATAAGCAAAGGGCAGTCGCAGGAACAGACCCCGATTGGAAATATAAACACCGTATCCGTCAATGATGCATATGCTTATAAACCGGCAGACGACGAAGTGAATTTTATATATGAAACGGGAGAACTTATTCTGAGTGAAAGCGCATATAAAAAGTTAAAGAATGCAGACAATATCGAGCTTACTTATGTGAAATCCAGTTTCGAAAAGGGAGAGCTCAAACCCGAACATTTCTTTAATTGTGTCATGACAGATTCAACGAGGCCTGAATTGGGAAATGTGCAGTATTCAAAGACAAAACAGGAAATTCAGTATGAGGTTAATTTCAATCAAAAGCTTACGATAAATACGGAAGCATCCGATGCCATATCCCATAGGCTGGGAAGAGCCATTGACGATATATCCAAATGTGTAAATGACGTAATATATACAGAAAACAAAATCGCGGAAGTGGAAAAGAGACTCAAGGACACCAATCTTTCCGAAAGTGATGTTACCCGTTATAATAAGCTGCTTGAACAGTTGAATACGGAGCTTACTTTAAGGAAAGAAGTCATGCAGAAAGCGTTTGAAAGAGGCGTGACAATCAGCGATGAAGAACAGGACAGAGTAAATGTAGCCTTGGCGGATCTGGGCAGCAGACAATACAGGTTAAGACTTACGGAAAACAGATTATCAAGCCAGAGAGTGGATTTTAAAGAATTGCTTTCAAATAATGAAGACGCCGATATTGTCGACACAATCATTAACTTTAATTCGGCCTATATGATTTACACTGCTTCCTTGTCGGCATCTTCACGGCTTGTCCAAAACTCACTGTTGGATTTTCTATAAAATAGAGTAGCATCCAAAATTAAAGTCTTAAGGAAAGGGGAAACCGATGTTAGTTAAAACAAGACATTTCGGGGAAATAGATCTGGACGAGAACAAGATTATAAATTTTGAGCAGGGAATATTAGGCTTTGAAGAATGTAAGAGGTATGCCATCCTGTACGATAACGAAAGCGGTGACAGGCCCGACATCTCCTGGCTTCAAAGTCTGGATGAACCGGCCCTTGCCATTCCGGTTATAAGTCCGTTTCTTATAAAACCCGATTATAATCCTATAGTAGAGGATGAACTTTTAAATTCTCTCGGCGAACTGACACCCGATAATCTGATAGTACTGGTTTCTGTTACGGTACCCGGTGACATAACCAGAATATCCGCCAATTTAAAAGCGCCGTTTGTAATAAATACGGACATCAGAAAAGGATGTCAGGTAATAGTGGAAAATATGGATTATGAGATAAAATATTATTTTTACAACCAATTAAAGGCATCCAAAGCCGGTAAGGAGGGCAAATCATGCTAGCCCTTACAAGAAAAGTAAATGAATCCATTATGATCGGTAACGATATAGAGATAACTGTTCTGGATATAAAGGGAGACCAGGTGAAAATCGGCATAAAGGCGCCCAAATCCGTTCCGGTTTACAGAAAAGAGATTTATCTGCAGATACTGGAGTCGAACAAAGAAGCCGCATCCAGTGAAATAAACGATGAGGCACTGAAAGATTTGTTCAAATAATCGATGTAAAACTTTTGGTAAATTGTCGATATATAATATAGTTTAAATACATTTCTGACGGTCATGGAGGACTAAATGAAAAGGAAGTGACAGGGAAATTAAGAAAAACACAGGGAGGTGATTGATTTTATGGCCTTGGAGGTATCCAAAACAACGGCATATCAGAATGGAATTGCATCGGCGGTAAAATCAAATAATGCGGGCAGAAAAGTTGACATGTCGGTCGATTCGACGGACAGCACGGTCAGCAGCAATATACAGACCGGAGAAAATACTCATGGACAGAAAGAGATCGACGAGAATTACATTACTGAAGAAATCGCTAAAGCAAACGAATTCCTTAAAAAGCATAATACCAAGTGTACCTTTGATTATCATGAAGAAGCAAACAGAATTATAATCAGGGTTATAGACAGGGATACTAATGAAGTCATTCGGGAGATACCGCCGGAAAAAACTCTGGATGCGGTACAAAAAATGTGGGAACTGGCAGGACTCCTGATTGACGAAAGAAGATAGGAGGAGTCACTATGTCGTCTATTTTGCGCTTATCCGGCCTTGCTTCTGGTATGGATACGGATGCAATAATCGAACAATTAATGAAGGTACAACGGCAAAAGGCAACAAAAATAGAGAACAAGATAACGACAACCGAATGGAAGCAGGAAAAATGGAAAGCCCTGAATTCCAAGGTATATTCATTTTATACAAACCAATTGTCCAAATTGCGTTTACAGACCTCGTATTTAACTAAAAAGGCCGTTTCCTCAAATGCGGACAAGGTGGAAATAATATCGACCGCTTCGAATGCACCTCAAGGAACCCAAACTATTCAGGTCAAACAGCTGGCCAGTGCGCAGTTTGTAACAGGTGCCAAGCTGGGTGAAGGGGTAAATTCGGAAACTAAACTGAAAGATTTGGCTGAAGATTTAAATATTGATTTATCCGAAGGATATACGATATATATAGAAAACGGCAGCAAGAAAGTAGAATTTGATGTCAGAGAAAGCACTACGTTGGGAGATTTTGTAAACGCTTTAAAAAGGGCAGGATTGAATGCCAATTATGATACCACACATAGACGTTTATTCATCAGTTCCAAAGAGAGTGGCGTAAACAATGCTTTTTATATTACTGCCACTTCAAATAATTTGGCTAAAGACAGGTATGAGCTCAGAAATTATTTAAATTATGATTCATTAGACAGTAACATAAAGAATAAAATAGACGGATATCTCAGCGATTATCTTACGGCGGCGGATAAGACTTCCATAAGAAACAACCTTCTTGATATAAAACATCAGCAGGTAAGAGATGAATTTATCGATCAATACATAAATGACGCCACCAGGTTCGCCAACGCCGAAAATGAGGTAAGGAATTCCCTGGAGGAAGGGGAAAGCTTAAGTGATGAAGAATTTAAAGAAAAGGTTTTAAACTATCTTAAAAACGAAGCGAATGAAAAATTGGATCAGGCATATGAAGCATGGAAGAATAACGACGACAGCGAAATATCATCTGACAGTGATATTTTGAAAGCTTATCAGGCCTTTAAAGAGGCAGAAAACGGTCTGGATACACGGCTTAACGCATATTCGAACGAAAGTGTCGTAGAGACTGAAAACAGCGTTATTCTGAACGGTCTTGGGCTTGGCGCAATTGTGAAAGATGAAAATAATGATAAGGAAACCATAGCAAAGGTAGAAGTAAAAGGTAATAATGGCGTACAAGTGGTTTATGCCCAGGATGCCGTTGTAATATATAATAATGCCGAACTTACAGGCTCTTCCAATACGTTTTCGGTGAACGGGCTTACACTGTCATTAAAGGGTGTAACTTCTGACGGCGAGCAGGTAAACGTAACTGTTTCAAATAACACCGAAGCCATCTATAATATGATTAAAGACTTTGTAAAGGCCTATAACGAACTGCTTTCGGAATTTAACAAGGCATATTATGCAGATTCGGCCTACGGATATGAGCCGCTGACGGATGAAGAAAAAGAAAAAATGACCGATGATCAGATTGAGAAATGGGAAAATAAAATTAAAGATTCCTTGCTGAGAAGGGATACATCGTTAGGAACCCTTATAAATATATTCCGCAACATTACCAGCCAGACTGTGATGGTTGACGATACGAAATACTCACTGGCAAGCTTCGGTATCACCACCAAGAATTACAGTGAAAAAGGCATACTTTATATAAGCGGAGACGAAGATATGTCGGCTTCGGCATATTCCGACAACAAGCTGAAGGAAGCAATCAGTAACGATCCTGATACTGTCATGCAGGTATTTACCACATTGGCGTCCAATCTTTATAAATCGCTGTCTGATCAGATGAAGAGTACTTCCTTAAGCAGTGCCCTGACGGTTTATAACGACAAGGAACTGGATAAAACATTAAGAAATTATAAAACACAATTAAGTGATTTGGAAGACAGGCTGGATAAGATGGAAGAAAGGTATTATCAGCAGTTTTCGGCAATGGAATCCGCATTGGAAAAGTTGAACGCCCAAAGTTCTTATCTGTCGGCATTGCTTGGTACAAACAATAAATAATAGTCAATAATAGGGAGGCTGTGAAATGGCTGTAAATCCTGCATCTGTATATAATGACAATAAAATATTGACGGCGACACCGGCAGAGCTGACTCTTATGCTGTATGAAGGAGCCATCAAATTTTGCAATATAGCTTTAATGGCCATTGAAAAAAATGATTTTGAGAAGGCAAACGAAAATATCATAAAAGCAGAAAATATAATTACCGAACTCAGGGCCACCCTTGATTTCAGCTATCCTGTTGCCAATCAGTTTGAAACGGTATATGATTACATCTATCGCAGACTGGTGGAGGCCAATATTAAAAAAGACAAGGATATTCTGGAAGAAGCATTAAAATATATAAGGGAAATGCGTGATACCTGGAAGGAAGTAATGAAGAGAGCCAAAAACTAGAAAACTGTCTGGCATTTAAGGCTGCAAGAAGGAGTAAGGGATGGATATAAATAACAATATCAAAAAAACTTACATTCAGGTGCTGATTGATGCACTGGAAAAGAAGTACAAGATTCTAAATGAACTGATGCAGATTACCATCAGGCAGAAAGATATAATCAATTCCGAGAATTTTGATGACAGTGAATTTATGAACACCATTGAAATGAAAGAAAAACTGATTAGCGGTTTATCGGAGCTTGATAAAGGATTTGAACTGGTTTATGACCATGTTAGAGACGAGCTGAAAGAAAACGGAAGCATTTATAAAGCGGAAATCGCATCCCTTAAAGAACTGGTAACGAAAGTTACAGATTTGAGCGTCGGCTTGCAGGCTTTGGAGAAAAGCAATAAAACCGGTTTGGAGACCCTCTTGTCCAGAAAGCGTAAGGATATCGGGAAAGCCAGATTAAGCAATAAGACTGTGGCAAGCTATTATAAATCAATGTCGGGAGATTCCAATTCATATTTTTACGACAAAAAAAATTAAAAAATATGATTAAGGTATAAAGTTTTTTAAAACCATGACGATATATATTATGAGTAAGATAAACTTACCATTGGCAGGAGTTCTTGCCGGATATTCCCTTTTTTGGTGCGTACGGCCAAAAGGGAAAGAAAAAATCGGCGGCACGGAAGCCGCCAAATAAAAAATTCAAGGAGGAATAAATATGGTTATTCAACACAATATGGCAGCAGCCAACACAAACAGACAATTAGGTATTATTACAGGCAGACTTTCAAAATCAACTGAGAAGTTGTCATCCGGTTACAGAATTAACCGTGCCGGTGATGACGCTGCAGGACTTAGCATTTCCGAGAAAATGCGCGCTCAAATAAGAGGCCTTCAGAAGGCTTCCAAGAATGCACAGGACGGCATCTCCTTAATTCAGACCGCTGAAGGTGCACTGAATGAGACCCATGATATCCTTCAAAGAATGAGAGAACTTGCAGTTCAGGCAGCTAACGATACCAATGTCACCGTAGATCGTCAAGCTCTTCAGAAAGAAGTGGATCAGCTTATAGAGGAAATCGATCGTATAGCTAATAAAACTGAGTTTAACGGAATGACACTTCTGGATAGTAGCTTTAGCGGTAAGGTATTCCATGTAGGTGCAAATCAAGGTCAAGCTATAACAGTAACAATAGCTGGCATGGCTGCTACCAATTTAGGCGTCAACAAAAAAGTCGAAGGCACCGCCGAAGGTGTTGATATTAGTAGCCAGGACGGTGCAAACAATGCAATCGCCACCATTGATGGAGCTATCGAGAAAGTATCTACAGAAAGATCCAATCTGGGTGCTATTCAGAACAGATTAGAGCATACAATTTCTAACCTTAACAATACAGCTGAGAACCTTCAGGCTGCTGAGTCCCGTATCCGTGACGTTGATATGGCTGAAGAAATGGTTAACTACTCAAAGAATGTCATTCTTCAGCAGGCTGCAATGTCAATGCTGGCTCAGGCTAATCAACAGAATCAGGGCGTTCTGGCATTATTACAATAATACATGCCGGTCTTTGAAAGGGTTGACAGTAATGTCAACCCTTTTTTTGTAAGACGGGAAATTAAGCGGGAATATTTACCTAACAATTAATTTTTTGAATATTAATTCTTGCAGGATATTAATTAAAAAAAAGCCGAAAAAGGCGGCGATTTTCCGTCAATATAAATTTATAATATGGAAAAATCTTTTACTATAAATAATATAAGCACTTTTTTAATTTTGTCGATATATAATACAGGGAGAAGAACAATGTCATAAATACGTTTGTCCCATATAACGAAAAATAATTTTATGTTATACTATAAAAAGGCAATATATACAGTTTTTTGACCGAAAAACGGAATCGGAATAAGGCGGTAGTGAATAGATGGTATCCATATGCATTATTGTAAAAAATGAGGAAAAAGCAATAGAACAATGTTTAAAGAGCCTACTGCCTCTGAATTATGAGATTGTTGTGGTAGATACAGGCTCTACTGACAGAACCAGGGAAATTGCCGCAAAATATACGGATAAAGTGTATGATTATGAGTGGAAGCAGGATTTTGCCGCCGCGAGAAATTTTGCAATCGGCAAAGCCACCAGTGATTATATAATGATGATTGACAGTGATGAGACGCTGATTTCTTATGACAAAAAAGAGCTTGAGAGTTTGATTGAAAAGTATCCCGACGGTGTCGGCAGATTGCTGGTTATTAATGAATACATAAGGGGTAATGAGAAATATAGGATGAGAAACCGTTTTAACAAGCTTTTCTCAAAAAAATATTATCATTACGAGGGACGGATTCATGAACAGATCGTGTCCCTGTATGAAAAGGAATATATCATGTATAATGCTCCGGTTACGCTCCTGCACAGGGGATATGACGGTGACCTGGAAACAAGGCGAAAGAAAGCTGAACGGAATATAAGCCTTTTAATGAAAGAACTGGAGATTAACGGAGAAGATCCGTACATTTTATATCAGTTGGGGAAATCCTATTATATGCAGGAAAATTATCTTGATGCCTGCAGGACATTCGAAAAGGCACTGTATTATGACTTGGATCCCAAGCTGGAATATGTGCAGGACATGGTGGAAACCTATGGATATGCTTTGCTTAATACCAGGCAATATGAAACTGCTTTGCAGCTTTCGGGAGTATATGATGAATTTGCCGTAAACGCGGATTTTGTTTTTTTGATGGGATTAATATATATGAATAATGCCATGTTCACCGAAGCCATAGGTGAATTTTTGAAGGCAACAAAAATGAATGAATACATAACCGAAGGGGTAAACAGCTACCGGGCGTTTTATAATATAGGTGTGATTTATGAGTGCCTTGGAAGTATTGATAAGGCAAAAATGTACTATAAAAAATGCGGTAATTATGAGCCTGCTGAAAACAGGCTGAAGCATATCGGGATTAAATAAATTTTTATAATGATCAGTATATTGGCAGAAAATATTAAAAGGTGTAAAGTCTAGTGTACCTAAAACAGATATCAAACGGTGGGGTAAATGAGAAAATATATAAAAAATAAGATCACTGAAATACTGTCTACAATAGTAGAAGCCAACAATATTTTAACGGATATGATTATAAATGATGATACAGATAATTCAAATATACTGCTGACAGACATACAAAGCACAATAATAGAAATTGGAAACGAAATTGAAAAGTCGGAAAAGGACTGTCAGCAATTAATTGGTAATATGGAGGAATTTTGTGAACTTTTATATAAATGCAGCATAGCAACCATGAAAAAAGACAGGCTTCATTTATGTCATGCCATAACTGAAAATTTTAATATTATCAGGGAACAGATACAGGCCCTGCCTGTGGTGTATGATCTGGTGTTTTTGCCGTACAAGGCAAGCATGTGGGACAGTTTTGAAAGTATCTGGCTTGCTGCAAAAGACAATCCCAATTGTAATTGTCATGTTATGCCCATACCTTATTACGACAAAAAACCGGACGGATCATTCGGAGAAATTCATTATGAGGGAGATTTGTTCCCTGAATATGTTCCGATTACAGATTATCGTAAATACGACTTGGAGCAAAATCATCCTGACGTGATTTTTATTCATAATCCCTATGATCAATATAATTATGCCACAAGTGTGCATCCGGATTTTTATTCCAGGGAATTAAAAAAACATACAGATTTGCTTGTATATATACCGTATTTTGTCTGTGAGGAGAATACAAAGGAAGAACTGCTTGTAAATATGGGAGTCTTAACGGCAGACAAGGTTATAGTTGAATCTGAAAAAGTAAAGGAACAATATATCGGGGCATTTATAAATTCGATTCTGGAGAATCAAAAAATTAACGTAAATAATAAAATTGCATCCAATAGTGAATACATAAACAACATCAGAAAAATGGCGGAGTCAAAGTTTGTTGCCCTGGGTTCTCCCAAATATGACAAGGTTATAAGTTCAAAAAAAGAAGACTTTACAATTCCGAAGGAATGGGCAGACCTTATCGGAAGCAGGAAAGTTGTCTTATATAACACCAGTATATCGGCGTTTCTGAATAATAAGGACAGATATTTGAAAAAGATAAGATCAGTATTCGAGCATTTTAAAAACAGGAAGGACGTTGTACTCTGGTGGAGGCCGCACCCTTTGATGAAAGCTACCGTTGATGCCATGGCACCGGAGCTAAGTCGGGAATATGTGTCTGTTGTGTCTGAATATCGAAAGGAGAACTTTGGCATATATGATGATACGGCAGACCTGCACAGGGCGATTGCATATTCGGATGCCTATTATGGCGACGGCGGCTCCTTATTGGCCATGTACAGGGTGACGGGTAAACCGGTTATGCTTCAAAACATTAATATAATATAGAATTATTACTGATAAAATGGTTATACGGCAACTTATCGATTATTGTTGCACATAGGAGGGCAGGAAATGAATACCGCACTTATTTTTGCCGGAGGAACCGGACAAAGGATGAACTCAAAATCAAAACCCAAACAGTTTCTTGAATTGCATGGGAAACCGATACTGATACATACCATAGAACATTTTGAAAATCATCCCGATATTGATTATATATGTATTGTTTGCCTGCAGAGCTGGATAGACGAACTTTATAAAAATTTAAAAAAATATGGCATATCAAAAGTACGCTGGGTGACCGCAGGCGGCAATACCGGCCATGAATCTATCTATAATGGGTTAAAAGTTATGTCGGAAGATTGCAAAGATGATGATATCGTTTTAATACATGACGGTGTACGGCCGCTGATAACAGGGGAATTGATTTCCCAAAATATTGATGCGGTTAAAAAGTACGGCAATGCGATAACGGTCGAAAAGGCTATAGAATCTATAGCGGAATTTGATGAGAATGATATGATAACTGAAATGCCGCCGAGAGATTTTGTGGGTGTCGCCAAGGCTCCTCAGAGTTTTTATTTTAAAGATATCTGGGAAGTACATAAAAGAGCAAAAGAAGACGGCTTTTTATCCATTGATCCTTCACATTTAATGAATCACTACGGTTACAGGCTTCATAAAATCAACAGTACACCCTACAATATAAAAATCACTACACCGTCTGATTACTATGTATTCAGAGCCTTGTTTGAGGCAAAAGAAAATTCACAAATATTTGGCATATAAAGATTAAAAATTATGGCAGCTTCAGGTGGTGCATGTTATTGGGTGATTTAATAAAAAACGCCGTCCAGAATATCGACAGGCTTAAGCAGGCGAGTGAAATTTACATATATGGCGCCGGAATTATCGCGTATGGGATATATAAGGCTTTGGCCGAAGTATACGGGATTTGGCCCGAAAGTTTTGTGGTAACGGACAAGGATACGGCTGTTAAGGATATAGAAAGGATTCCCGTAATTTCAGCCGGTGAATTAAAACCTTCGGATGATAAATACGTAATACTCATATCCACTCCTGAGGTTTATCATGCGGATATTATTAATACTTTGCGTGAATTGAGCATAAAGAACCACATCTGTGTGGACTCGGAGACGGAATATTTTATTATGTCCGAGTATTATCGAAAAACAGGCAGGTTCCCTCTGCTGCAGGATGCAATACATAATGAGCGTGATCCTGCATATGGGGTGCAGGAACCGGACGTGGGTGTTTACATGGCAAAATGCCATGTGGATCCGCCATTGAAGGGTAATTATCATATTCCTTCATGGATAAGGCCGATACAGGCAGGAGCCTCACTGACGGATGCCAGGATTTCAGAGATTTCCGACAATACCGGTGAAAATATATCAACAAAGAACAGAAATTATTCTGAACTTACGGCAACATATTGGGTATGGAAAAATACGGATCATAAGTATAAAGGCATATGCCATTATCGCAGGTTGCTGGTGCTGACAGATGACGAGATAAAGAACCTGGAAGCATCCGGTATAGATGCGGTTTTGCCCCTTCCGTTTGTTTGCATGAACGATACATCGGAACAGTTTTTAAGATATATAAGCCCGGATGATTACAATCTCACAATGTCGGTACTTAAAAGAATTTCACCGGAGTATTATGAAGCAGCGCAATCGATATATAGGGACAAGTATATCTATAATTATAATATGCTGATAGCCAGACAAAAGGTTTTTGATGATTATTGCAGCTGGATGTTCCCTTTATTATTTGAAATAGAAAAAATCAGCGAACAAAACAGGAAAAGAAATGACAGATATATCGGTTATATCGGGGAAATATTAACTTCGCTGTATTTTCTTTATAACAAGAATAATATGAAAATAGTCCATGCCATGAAGAAATGGTTGGTTTAAAAAAGATATATAATCAGGATAAAGTGACGGAGGATTAGCTTGAATATGACGAAACCGCTTGTGTCAGTTATTGTACCTGTATATAATACGGAGAAGTATTTGAAGGAATGTCTTGACAGCGTAGTAAATCAGACATTAAAAAATATTGAAATTATCTGTGTCGACGACGGTTCTACAGACAGCAGCGCGAATATTCTGGATCAGTATGCTGCGAACGATAACAGAGTACGTGTTATTCATAAAAAAAATACCGGTTACGGCCATTCAATGAATATCGGTATGGACGCAGCCACAGGAGAATATTTAGCCATTGTGGAATCAGATGATTATATTGAGCCTGAAATGCTGGAAACCCTTTATCATATAGCCGTCAGAGAAAATGTGGATATAGTTAAGGCGGACTTTGCCCATGTATATGGTGACGGCGATAACAGGTTCAAGCAGGTTTGTAAATTATTTTGGGACGAATCTATTTATAATAAGGTATTTAATCCGGCCGATATGAAAGACATTCTTAAAAGTTATGTGGCTCATTGGGCGGGGATCTACAGGAAAGAATTTATAAGAAACAATAATATAAAATTTAATGTAACACCCGGTGCGTCATACCAGGACGCCGGATTTTGGTTTAAGGCCTTTGTTTTGGCTTCCAAAATTTATTTTTCGGATCATGTTTTTTATATGTACAGGCAGGACAATCCTAATTCATCTGTAAAAAGTAAGGGCAAGATAGACTGTATATGCGCAGAATTGCAATTTATCTATAACTTTTTAAAAGAAAACCCCAGTCTATACAAAAGATTTATCTGTATATATCACTACTATAAATATGGACATTATATGTTTACATATAACAGGATTGCAAATGAATTGAAACAGGATTTTTTAAGGAGATATCAGGCCGAATTATTGGAAGCAAGCAGAAAAAGTGAATTGGATTTGGAAATATTTAATAATCACGAAAAGTATGTTGTGCAAATGATTATGTCGGATCCGGATGCATTCTACAGAAAAGATAGTGAATTTCCCAATTATATTAATGAATTGGTTGATGCTTTTTCAAAAGTTATCATATATGGTGCAGGAATGAAGGGAAAACAGGTATTGAACGCACTGAAGCAAAGCGAAACGATAGACAAGCTGGTCTGTTTTGCGGTAACCGATTTAAAAAACAATCCTCCCATGGTCGAGGGGGTTATAGTAAAGGAAATCGGAGATTTAGTGGAATACAGGGAAAGTGCGGCCGTGATTGTGGCTGTCACAGATGTTTACAGGGATGAAATGCTAAAGACACTGAAATATTATAATTTTGAACATCCGATATTGCTTAGGCAGGAGTAATGTGATGATGACCAAACCAAATATATCAGTTATTATTCCCGTATATAATACCGAAAAATATCTGAAAGACTGCCTTGACAGTGTAACAAATCAGAGCCTTAAGAATATAGAAATAATCTGTATAAATGACGGATCAACAGATAACTCTTCATCCATATTAAAAAGCTATGCCGAAAAGGATGACAGAATACATGTTATTAAGCAAAACAATCAGGGATTATCGGCGGCAAGAAATGCCGGAATAAAAAATGCCTGCGGAGAATATATCTGCTTTTTGGACAGCGATGATATGCTGGCTGATAATGCCCTTGAGGAACTTTACAATAAGGCAAAACAGGACAGATTGGAGATTCTATGTTTTGATATTAAATGTATATACGAAACCGAACATTTGAAAATGACAAATAACGTGGACGCTTTATATAAAAGAAATATATGTTTTGACGGAATTAAGCCGGGTAAAGAATTATTTACTGAAATGATTGATAAAAATTCATTTATTGTCTTAGCCTTTAGCATGCTTATAAACAGGGAATGGCTTATTAAAAGCAAGATAAAATTTTATAATGGGATAATATATGAGGATAATCTTTTTACATTTCAGTGCTTTATGACTGCAGACAGGATGTCTCATATAAATAAGGAATGTATAATTTACAGAATTAGAGAACATTCGATAATGACATCCGGTTACAGATTCAGCAATTTATACAGTAGATTAATAGGCTATATAGAGATTGTCCAGATGGCTTATAAATTAAAACTGGATCACAAAACTCAAGCTGCTGTTTATAGATTTGTGTCTTTTATAGTTGAAGATCTGAAACATATTTACAATGTTTTGGATAAAACGGAACGGATTAAAATCTTATCCTTAACACCATTAGAAAAGCTTTATTTGGAGGGACTGGGAATAGATTATTCGGAGATTCCTTCCCTTAATGATAATATATACAAGGAAGCCTTCAAGGGCCTCTGTCGTAACAATAAGAACATAATTCTGTACGGAGCCGGACATGTCGGGATACAAGTGCTGACTTTTATGAAAAAAAACGGATTGGACAAAAATATAATGTGTTTTGCAGTTACTGACAGAACGAATGCTGCAGAAAAAATACAGGGTTTGGCCGTATACTGCATAGATGATTTGAAAGATTGGGCCCAAGACGGTTTTATATTAATTACTGCCAGAAAAAATTATCAGGAAGATATGTACAGAAAAGTAAGGGAACTCGGGTTTCAAAAAATTGCTGCTATCGACCATAACCTGGAAAGGATTATATCCATATGTAATTAGTCATTTTAAATATTATTGAGAATACATAATGGCAGGAGGAAAAATGAAACTGGTTAGTATAATAATACCTGTATATAATGGTGAGAAATATTTACAAAAAAGTATTGACAGCATAATAACACAAACCTATAAGGATTTGGAAATCATTATTGTTGATGACGGTTCTACCGACAGAACAGCCGTTATTTGTGAGCAATATAAGAAAATAGACGGCAGAGTTAAAGTAATTCACAAAGAAAACGGAGGAATTATCAGTGCCAAAAAAGCCGGACTCAAACTGGCTCACGGAGAATATGTTACTTTTGTTGACGGTGATGACTGGATAGAGAAGAATATGATTGAAGAAATGGTAAACATTCAGGAAAAGACGGGATCCGACATAGTCATAACCGGATGCGTAATGGAATTTGACAATAATGATCATCTTATTGTTAGAAGCGATATAAATCCGGGGTATTATGAAAAAGATGACCTTTTTCCGTCTCAGAGAGGAATATAATGCCGATGATATACTTCTGTGCTTTAAAAAAGCGGAACCGGCATTGCTTTGTAAAGATATCTTATGTACCGGATGCGGGGCTTGCGCCAAATTATGCCCTCATGAAGCACTTGTCATGAAAGCGGACGAACAAGGATATTTGCGTCCTTTTTTAAAAGAAGAAAAATGTGTTTCATGCAATAAATGTTTGCATGTGTGTCCTGTTAAAAAAGGTAATGCCAGAAAAACTGAAAATAATCCGGCTTGTTATGCTGTTATGGCATCAGACGAAATAAGAAACGAAAGTTCCAGCGGCGGCATATTTACCCTGCTGGCGGAAGAGTGTCTGAACGAAAACGGTATGGTATGCGGCGCCGCATGGAATGATTCTTTTGGCGTTGAACATGTACTTATCGATGATGTAAAGGATTTATATAAGTTAAGAAGATCCAAATATGTTCAAAGTGATTTGAAAAATGTTTATTGTGAAATAAAAGAGATGCTAAGTAAGGGGAGGCAAGTTTTATTTTCGGGATGCCCATGCCAGGTAGCCGGTCTGTATTCTTATCTTGGAAAAGATTATGATAATTTGTTTACAATTGATTTGGTTTGTGCACAGGCACCGGCGCAAAGCTTATTTAAAAAATATTTAGGTGAGAATTTTGACACCGACAAAATAGAAAAATATGAATTCAGGAGAAAAGAATATGGGTGGAGACCAGATATTGCCTGTGTTACATTAGTTTCTGGAGAAAAATTATTTTATACTAATGAAGATTCTTATCAAACGGCATATCATTTACGTCTTATGATGCCTGTACATTGTGAGTACTGTTCTTTTTCCGGTTTCCCAAGGCAGGGAGATATAACAATAGGTGACTTCTGGTGCATAGATAATTATGATATGACCCTGGATGACAAAAAGGGAACCAGTTGTGTACTGTTAAACAGCAACAAAGGATATAATTTGTTTA
>ENA-OWPA01000819-OWPA01000819.1-bioreactor-metagenome-genome-assembly--contig:-NODE-819-length-30638-cov-10.701744_pt1 | contig 30638 bp, 26 predicted proteins | sample MGYA00238139_ERZ651803 | MGnify/ENA primary metagenome ERZ651803 (study PRJEB26909, sample SAMN07631231) | bioreactor metagenome | isolation source: Switchgrass digestor | place: USA: Dartmouth... | reverse complement strand
ATAATGATATGAATCAATGCTAACCAAAGCATTGAATTGCCTTTCATTAAAATGCAAATTATTCGCATCTTCGCAAACAGGTGTTACCTGTCCAGAAATCCCCCATTTGGCAAATCGTTTCCCATTTTCTTTTGCACTTACCCAAAGGTCAATTGCATAGACCTTTGCTCCAGTCTCTTTTGCAATCACAAGACTCGTCAGCCCCATTCCACATCCCAAATCAAGAACTAAATCATCTGATGCCGGAAGTCTATATATCATATCATACACCTTTTTTCAAACTTTATTTTCCACTGATGCAATGTATATTGTCATGGCATCCTCTGCCTATTTTTACACAGATAAAATCATCTGGAGTTATTGTTGGACAGAAGAACAACCGTCTCCACATGAGGTGTCCTTGGAAACATATCCATACATTTTACTTTTTCTATCTTATATCCCCGTTCAACAAACACCTTCAAATCCCTCACCAAAGTAACCGGATTGCAGCTTACATATACATATCTTTCTGGCTTGAAATCTATAATCTTATTGATTGCCTTTGGATGAATACCATCTCTAGGTGGGTCTATGACTATTAAGTCTGGTTTTTCCTCTAGTTCATCTACTGCTTTTAAAACATCGCCTGCAATGAATTCTACATTATCTAGATTATTTAATTTTGCATTTTCCCTTGCCTTTTCCACTGCTTCTTCTACTATTTCTATACCTACTACCTTTTTAGCTACTGCTGCCATAATCTGTGCAATGGTGCCAGTTCCAGAATAAAGGTCAAATACTATTTTATCATCTATATCCCCTGCAAATTCCCTAACTATGGAATAAAGTCGTTCTGCACCAAAGGTATTAGTTTGGAAAAAAGAAAATGGAGATATGCTAAATTTAAGTCCTAGTATTTCTTCAATTATATAATCCCTTCCATATAACAATTCCAACTTATCTGCTTTTACTACATCTGATAGGCTGTCATTTATGGTATGAAGAATACCAACTATTCTACCTTTTATGTTAACATTTAACAACCTATTTACAAACGCTTCTTTATCCAATTCCCCTTGGCTTGAAGTAACTAGGTTTACTAATATTTCTCCAGTAGATAAGGCTTTTCTAATTACTAAATGCCTTAAAAAGCCTTCATGGGTATTTTTATGATAATACGATGTCCCTAATTCCCTAAAATAGTGCATTACTGTTTTTCTTATATCCGTAAAATCCTCATCTACAAGATTACATCCGTCACTGTCTACAATGGAATAAAATGAGCCTTTTTTGTGAAGCCCTAAAACAAGGGGACCGCCCTTCTCTTCATCACCAAAGGTGTATTCCATCTTATTCCTGTATCCTTCAACTTTAGGACTAGGTTCTATACCTAAAAAGTTTATATCTATAAATCCCGCTTTTTCAAATAATTGTAAGACCTGCTCTTCCTTTAACTTCAATTCATCTTCATATAGAAGAGTTTCATAAGTACAGCTTCCGCTTTCATCTATATTAGTTAAATTCTTTTCTAAAGGAGACCTTTCTATTACATCAACTATTTTAGCTTCAATATAATCTTTTCTTTTCCTATTAACTCTGGCCCTTACTTTTTGCCCCTTTATGCCACCTTTTACTCTAACTTCTATTCCTTCATAAGTCCCTTTTCCTTTATTAGGAAATTCCACTTCTTCTATTGTAAATTCAATTAGCCCACTTTTCCTAGTCATCATTCCACTCCTCATCTATTGAATTATTGTCTGCTTCTTTTATAAAGACAAAATTGCTTTCATCGGATAATTCTTCTTTAAAAACATATCCAAGCCTATTAAATGCCTTAATATCCTCTATATCAATTATCTTATTTTCCGCCATGAACCTTACCATCTCTCCCCTTGCCATCTTTACAAGGGTTCCCTTTTCAACTACTTTCCCATTGATTAACTCACCAAAAACACATGTAACAAACCTTATATCTTTTTTTAAATAACAAGACACACACTTGCTGTATTCTTTTGATGCAAGGTTTAATATTAACCTGCTTTCATTGAAAAGCTCGTTGGCAATTTTATCTCCCCAAAATTCATATAATGATTTATATTTCCAGTTAATGGGCTTTGCCTGCATCTCAAGCCTATAAGGTGCAACTCCATCAAAAGGCCTTAAGACGCCATAAAACCCAGATAATATTCTTAAATGCTCTTCAATATAATCCAATTCCTCATATTCAAATACTCCAGGCGCCATATATTGATACTGTATTCCTTCATAGGATAATATGGCAGGAGTTAAGTTATTGTATAAATCCATATTCCTAATTCGCCCATAATTTAGCCTTGCAATGCTATCGTTGCATTTCCAGAGGCTTTTCAGCTCATCATAGGTTAATTTCCTCATATAATTTAATAATTCCTGAGCTTCATCTATAAATATAGGCATTGATTTATGTAAAAGCACATCATTATCAACTTTCATCTTCTTGGCAGGTGAAATAATAATCCTCATACTTATCATCTCCAAAACTGCTTAAATTACCAAAACTTTTTTAAGACTTCTTTCATTTCCTCTACACTTCTGACATTTTTATACCCTTGCCATTCCCTGGGAAATAATGATTTGTATCTGCTTGTCCCATATCTATCATCTATCAGAAGAACTGCCCCTCTGTCTTCTGGTGACCTTATAACCCTTCCTGCTGCCTGCAAAACCTTATTTATTCCAGGATATACATAGGCATATTCAAAGCCTTCCCCAAGATAATGTTCAAAATAGTCCTTGATAATGTCCCTTTCCAAACAGATTTGAGGAAGCCCTACTCCTACTATAACAGCTCCAATTAACTTATCTCCAACTAAATCGATGCCTTCTGAAAATATGCCCCCCATTACTGCAAAAGCAATTATATCATCTTCACCATCAAATCTTTTCAAAAACTCTTCCCTTTCACTTTCCATCATATTGCTTTCCTGAACAATTATGTTAAAATCCCTATTCTTCTCCAACAACAAATCATACGCCTTTTGCATATATACATAGGATGGGAAAAATATGAGGTAATTGCCTTTTTTCGCTGAAACAAAGGCTTCAATATAGTTAACTACATCCTCATAAGTCCTTTCCCTATCCTTATATTTTGTAGAAACATTAGTTGCTACAAGAAGGCATAGGTTCCCCCTTGGAAAAGGGGATGGAAGGCAGATACTGTAATCATCCTTATCGCCACCTAATAATTCTATATGATAATCGATTGGAGTTAAAGTGGCTGAAAAGAATATGCTGCTTCTTCCCCTATGCAACGCTTCCCTTAAAAGTTGAGAAGAATCTACACAATAAAGCCTAATAATGGTATCATTATCTTCATCCTTTATATAGGTAACATAATGGTCATCATAAAGGTCTGAAATCTTAATAAAAGTCATAAGGTTAAAATAAATCTCTAATACCTTTTCATAATCCTCATGCTTCTTTTCCTCTACAAGCCAAGGTTCTAAATTTGTTATTAATTTCTTTATGGGATAATAGAGTTCTGTAATCTCTTCCCTCTGGTAGTATTCCCCTTTTATGTTTAAATCCCTTTTTATCTTGTTAATTGTACTATTTACCTTGTTTACTGCCTTATAAATCTTTGGATACTTTTCTTTAAAAATATTCCTTATATCTAAAAAGCTTCTCTTATTAATTTCAGCGGAAAACATTTCCCTTGACCTATCTACTAAATTGTGGGCTTCGTCAATTAAAAATACATAATCTTCATTGGGGCTTTCAAAAAACCTCTTTAGATAAACCTGTGGGTCAAATACATAATTATAATCGCAGATTATAACATCTGCCCATAGGGAAAAATCCAAAGCAAATTCAAAAGGGCAGACATTGTGCTTTAAAGCATAGGATACAACTACTTCCCTTGTAATTAAATCTTCATTTTCAAACATATCCATTATGGCATCGTTTACTCTGTCATAATGGCCTTTTGCAAATCTGCAGTCGCGAGGATTGCATTTTACTTCATCATTTAGACATATCTTCTCCTTGGCAGTAATTACTAATGTCTTTGCCCTTAAGCCTAACTCCTTCATTATAGACATTGATGCTATAGGAACTTCCCTCGTAATAGTTTTAGCAGTAAGATAAAATATCTTGGATGTCATCCCTTCACCCATAGATTTTATAGAGGGAAATAAGGTGGATATGGTCTTTCCAATACCTGTAGGTGCTTGGGCAAATAACTTCTTCCTTTCTTCTATTGTCTTATAAACTGCCACAGCCAGTTCCCTCTGGCCTTTTCTGTAGCTTTTAAATGGAAAGTTTAAGCTTTTAATAGACATATTCCTTACTTCTCCCCAATAAAAAGTAGTCCTCGCCCAATCAATGTATTTATCTACAATTGGTATAAAAAACTCTTCTAACTCCTTGAAAGTAAATTCCTTTTTAAATTTTTTCGTCTCTTCAGTTTCTATATGAAAATATGTAAGCTGAACTGAAATATTACCTAAGTTGTTTTGACAGCAATAAATATATCCATAGGCCTTCCCTTGTGCCCAGTGAAGCTCATTAAAGTCTTCTTCTATTTCTTCTAATGGCTTAGTTGTACTCTTTATTTCATCTATAATAACTTCATCCTGTGATACATATATGCCATCAGCCCTGCCTTCTAGCTGTATTTCAAAATCCCCATAATCAATATTATGCCTTAATGTGACCTCTTTCATATATTCTGGCCCGTAGGATTTCTGGATTTTCTGATGGGCTTTTGTGCCTTCAAGGGCTCTAGACATGGACATGAAGCTGTTGTCTATATCTCCAGACCTTAATATGAATTCTATTAAGTTTCTTATGGATACCCTAATTTGATTTTTCATACTATCATCCTCTTAATTTTGCTATATCTATTATATCAAAAGGACACTCCAAATGGAGTGTCCTCGTTATTCATTACTGTTCTTTTTTAGAATCCTTAACCATCTCATCCCATGCTTCTACTAGTCTAGCCCTGTTTTCTCCTGACCATTCTAGGTCGTATGGATTTAGCTTAACATTTGCTAGAGGTTTTGCTTGTTCTGGTATATTGGCATCTGGATTTGTTGGGAATTGATATGAGCCATATTGTTGGCCAATTTCTTGAGCCTCTTTAGTTAAAGCCCAGTCTACGAATATCTTTGCTGCTTCTAACTCTGGTGCACCTGCAATAATTCCAACTGCTGCTGTTGAATACCATGTACCATCTTCTGGCGCAACTACGGATACATTTGTATATCCTTCTTCAATATGCCTTAATCCATTGTGCATAAATGTTATACCTATCGCAGCTTCACCTAAGGCTGCTGATGTAGCTGGTGCTGAACCAGATTTTGTATATTGCTTAACATTTTTATCTAACTCTGCCATATATCTTAGTCCTTCTTCTTCTCCCCTAGCTTGCACCATACCAGATAGGAAGAGGAATGCTGTACCTGAAGCGCCAGGGTTTGCAACTACGATTTGGTCCTTATATTCTGGTTTCAACAAGTCATCCCAAGTTTTTGGCTTTTCAATATTTCTTTCGTCAAAGAATCTATTGTCTAAAACAAAGCCTAATACTTCGTTATAAATGCCAGTCCAGTATCCTTCTGGGTCCTTAAGTTTTTCATCAATTTTTGCAGCATTTGGTGAAATATATGGTTGTAGCAATCCTTCTGCCTTTGCAGCTACAAAGGAATCTGCTGGACCGCCATACCAAATACTTGCCTTTGGATTATCCTTTTCTGCCCTAATTCTGCTTAAGATTTCTCCACCACTCATACGAACGAATTCAACCTTGATTCCAGTTGCCTTTTCAAACTCTTGAGCTATCCTCAAAGCTTGTTCTTCAACAACGCCAATATACATCGTTAGCTTTTCTGGTTTTTGTTGATTTCCTTCTGTTTTGTTTCCTTCCTTTGAGCCACATCCAGCCAACATTGTTAGAATCATGGCTGTTACAAGAAAGATACTTAATACTTTTTTCATTTGCTTCATCTCCTTTATATTTATTTGATATAAAACTAAGATAGTTTAATTAAATGTATGCTTTCCTCCTGAATGTCTAACTTAACATTGTCTCCGACTTCATAGATTCTTCTTGCACTTGGGTTTGAAACTTCAACAAATAAACTATACTTATCTACATCAACATAGTATTCTTGTGTACTTCCCATAAAGGTGGATAAAGTAATTCTTCCGCTGAATTTGCCTTCTTCTCCCACATTTATAGCTTCAGGCCTTATAACCGCTCTAACCTTTTCTCCCACTTTAAATTTATTTTCTCCCTTTATTGGGACCCTTACTATATTACTTAACATTTCAACAATGTTATAATTTCCTTCAATTCCTTTTATTATTCCATCAACAAAATTTGCTGCCCCTATGAAATCTGCAATGAATTCCGTTGCTGGTTGTTGGTAGATTTCTTGTGGTGTACCGATTTGCTCTATCTTTCCTTTATTCATGATAATTACCCTGTCTGACAAGCTCATGGCTTCTGCTTGGTCATGGGTTACATAGATGCTTGTTAAACCTAGCTCTTTTTGAATTTTCCTGATTTCCTTCCTCATGTATACTCTTAATTTTGCATCCAAATTTGATAATGGCTCGTCAAACAACAATACTCCTGGTTCCATTACTAGGGCCCTTGCCAGCGCAACTCTTTGTTGCTGCCCTCCAGATAATTGGCTTGGATTCCTCTTTTCCAAACCCTTTAAACCAACCAAATCTATTATGTTTGAAACCTTTTGGTCAATCAATTTGGGATCCATTTTATGAATCCTTAAACCATAAGCAATATTTTCATATACATTGTAGTGAGGAAATAGGGCATAACTTTGAAAGACCATTGCAATATCCCTTTTATTTGGAGGAAGGTTATTTATATTTTCATCGCCTAGTATGATGTCTCCAGAAGTTGGAGTCTCAAACCCTGCAATCATCCTCAATGTTGTAGTCTTTCCACAGCCAGATGGCCCAAGCAATGTTACGAACTCGCCTGGATTTATAGTTAATGAGATATTATCTACTGCCCTAACTATTCCCTCATTGTTGTGCCCCTTAAATTCCTTAGTAACATTTCTGAGTATTACATTCTTTGACTCTTTCATAATGATTCTCCTTTAAGTTAACTTAATGTTATCTTTACTTACACCTAACAAACCAACAGCTTTAGTCATTACTATTATGGCAATGTAAACGATTATTATTAAAACAGTTGAAAATGCTGATGCAGTACCGTACCTGCCTACTTCTACTTGGTCAAGTACCATGATGGTCAACAGCTTAAACCTAGCTGAAATTAGGAATATTACTGCACTTAAAGATGTCATGCTCTTTATAAATGAATATATCAATCCGCCTAAGAATGCTGGTTTTATCATAGGCAAAGTAATTGTAGTAAAGACTTTAAATGAATTGGCACCTAAGCCTTGTGCTGCCTCTTCTATACTTGGGTCAATCTGTTGCAGTGTATTAACTGCAGATTTAATTCCCATTGGAATAGTTCTTGCAATAAATGCAATTATGATAATTGCTGCTGTACCTGTTAAAACTATTGGTGGTGAGTTAAAGGCTAAAATATATCCAATTCCTATAACTGTACCTGGGACAGCTATCCCAACTACAGATGTGAAATCTATAAAATTCCTTCCGATAAATCTTTTCCTAACTATTAAATAAGCAATTATCATACCTATAATCCCAGTAATTGGGGCTGCCACTGCTGAGAATATAGTTGTATCCATGATTGCCTTTTTGCCAATAGAAAATACATATTTATAATGGTCTAAAGTAAAGGAATAATTAACGCCCCATAGTTTAACGAAGGACCCTAGAGGAATTAATGCATATAATGCTACAATTATAATTGATGCAAAGAGGCAGAAAAATCCTATAGGCAAACTTATATGTTTATCTGCTATTAATACTCTATCCTTGGCTGTTTTCCCAGTTACTGTAACATAGGATTTCCCTTCCAAGAAATATTTAGAAATAATATACAAAAATAGGGAGATATCTACGAGTATCATTGAAAGGGCTGCTGCCTCAGCCATATTGTAATTTCCTATTGCTTGTTGGTAGACCTGTACCGCCAAGGTGTTAAATCCTCCGCCTATGGCAGTTGGGTTTCCAAAATCTGCTATTGATTTAATAAAAACAAGCAAAAATGAATTTGCAATGGCAGGTTTAGTCAGTGGGAATGTAACCTTAGAGAAAGTGTCCCATCTTGAACCTCCTAGATTTTGTGAAGCTTCTTCCATTGAAGGGTCTATTGTCCTTAAGACTCCACTTAGAACTAAATAAGCCATTGGGAAAAATGACAGAGTTTGGACTAGAATAAGCCCTGGCAAGCCATAGATATTAAAGTCCCTTATACCTAATAAAGAATAAGTTATTAAACCCCTGCTGCCAAATAGGTAAATAATAGACAGCGATATTGCAAAGGGTGGTGATATCATTGGAAGCAATGCTATTAAATTAAAAATCTTTTTCCCAGGCATTTTAATATAAGTTTCTGCATAGGCAAATATATAGCCAACTATTGTAGCTAAGATACCAACAACAGTACCTAGGAACAAAGTATTTTTTATAGCTTGAAGATTTGACGACTTAAACGCACTAATATAAGCCTTTATGGTAAAATTGCCATTTAAATCTATTAAGCTTTGCTTCATTACCTCATATAGAGGTAAAACAATGAAAACAAATAGAGATATAATAACTAATATTATTGTTATTAAAAGCATAGGATCTCTAAGAATTTTTTGAAATCCTGCAGAATTTTTAATCATATAATACACTCCTTATATTTCCAAAAGCTTGGCTTTAATTGTTATTGGAATAGGGTATTCCAGTCTGTATGAAAGACTCCTTCTTCATCTATCCTGTTGTAGGTATGGGCGCCAAAAAAGTCCCTTTGTGCTTGGATTAGATTTGCAGGAAGTTCTTCTTCAATCATACTGAAGAAATAGTCCAAGGATGAATTAAAGCCATAGCATGGAATGTAATAATCCTTTGCTACATTAGTTACATATTTTACTGAATTTAGCCTTTCCATTAAAAAGCTCAAAGCTTTTTCACTTCTTAACAAATAAACATTTTCTTTATCCTCATTTATTATTTCAATTAAGAAATCCAGCATCTTAGCCCTAATTATACATCCGCCCTTCCAAATCCTTAGGACTTCTGAAATATCAATATCAAAGCCAAAGGCCTTAGACGCTTCTGAAAGCAACCAGATTCCTTGTGAAAAGATAATGAAATTGGAAAACAGCAAGGCATTCTCTAATTCTGCAATTAGCTTTTCTTTGTCCTTAAATCCTTCTGGTAAATTTTTATTAATCATCTTTGATAGCTTTATCCTATCTTCTTTATAATAGGATATTTGCCTACTTTCTACTGCTGCATTTATAGAAGATGATGGTATCCCAAGGTCAAAGGATACTTGGGCTGTCCATTTTCCCGTTCCTTTTTGCCCTGCTTTATCCAAAATCATATCGACTAGAGGCTTGTGTGTTTTCTCATCTTTTACTTCTAAAATCTTATAGCTTATTTCCATTAGGTATGAATTGAGTTTCCCGTTGTTCCATTTTTTAAAGATATCTGATATTTCATCCGAAGATAGCTTCAATACCTTTCTCACAATGTCATAGGCTTCCGAAATACACTGCATCATTCCATACTCTATTCCATTGTGAAGCATTTTAACAAAATGTCCTGCAGCACCATTTCCTACATAGGTGCAGCATGGCCCTTCTTCAGTTTTAGCAGCAATTTTTAGCAGCAACTCTTCTACTAACTCATAGGCAGCTTTGCTTCCACCGGGCATAATAGATGGCCCTAATAATGCACCTTGCTCACCGCCAGACACACCTATGCCCAGATAGAGGATGCCTTTTTCCTTTAACTCTTCCATTCTTCTAGTAGTATCTGGATAATAGCTGTTACCTCCATCCATTATTAGGTCTCCTTTGTCTAGATAAGGTAACAAGCTTTCAATTATCTCATCTACTGCCTCTCCTGGCTTAATCATCAAAAAGATTTTTCTAGGCTTACTTAACGATTTTACAAAAGATTCAATGTCATAAAAATCATCTATCTTGCGGTTTTTCCCCTCCTTTTCCATAAATTCTTTTGTTCTAACTGGCCTGTGGTTATAAACTGATACCCTATAACCCTTGTCTTCCATGTTTAGTGCCAAATTTTTTCCCATTACTCCTAATCCAATTAAACCGATATCATTCATGAAAATTCTCCTTTTGAAAATAAATAGATATTTGTTAAATTATTTTCATGTAATTAATTATTTATGAAAATAATTTTCTTTTCTCTAATTATATTATTTATGAAAATTTATTTCAACACATTTATAAAATTTGTTATAATGAAATTAGGAAAATCGAAAGAGGTGAACTTATGAAGCCTACTCCTAGTGTTATTATCCGTATTAAATCCAATTACAATACATTTAACGCTACAGAAAAGAAAATCGCAGATTATATCATCGATAATCCAAGACAGGTTATAAATTCCACTATTTCCCAAGTAGCAGACAAACTTGGATTGGCAGATGCTACCATATTCCGTTTTTGCAAAAAAATAAACCTTAAGGGCTTCCAGGACTTAAAAATTACCTTAGCTACAGAATTTACCAATGGAATAGAAAGCTATGCAAGCTATCAAATAAATGAAAATGACGATGAAAAATCCATTATAAGCAAAGTATTTCAAGCAAATATTACCGCCATAAATGACACTTTACAGTCCCTTGACCCTATTAAGATGGAACAAGCTACAGATGCAATACTTGAAGCAGACAGGATAGTATTTATTGGCAATGGAGGTTCAGGGGTAATAGCGTTAGATGCCCAGCACAAATTCTTAAGAACTGGCCTTAGGGTATATGCTTATACAGATTATCATATGCAGTTAATGGCAGTATCCCAACTAACAGACAAGGACTTGATTGTTGCCATATCTCACACAGGCTCAAACTTAAATATTATGAATGTGCTGGAAATAGCTAAGGAGAACAAGACAAAAAGCATAGGAATTACTTCATTCCCAAAATCACCTATAAGCGAAATGGTGGATATCTCCCTAAATGCTGTTTCTCAAGAAACATCCTACCAATTTGAAGCCTTTGCATCCAGAATAGCCCATTTAAGCATATTAGATGCCTTATATATGGGAGTAAAATTGAAGAGAAAAGAATTAACCAATGAGGCAATTAAGAAAATGAGAGATGCAATAAAAATTACCAGAATATAAAATGCCTAAGCAGTTTTGCCTAGGCATTTTTATTGGACTCTATTAGTATATTTTCATAATTTATTATACCTAGAGGGCTTATTCTAGCGCCTACAATTCCCTTCCTTGTAACAAGGGCAACTTTTGGATGAAATACTGGAATCCATGGATAATCTTCAATTATTATATTTTGTATTTCTTTATAGACTTCCTCTTTCTTGTTTGGATTTATTATCTTCTTTGCTGTATCCATTAGCTCGATTACTTTAGGATTATTGTACCTAGTATAGTCAGTTTGGTTGTTGTAGTTGAAAACAGGCTGCAAGTAATTATCTGGATCTCCGGTATCTGCAATCCAACGGGCTATGAATATGTGGTATCTAGAAATGTTTTCCCTTGTTAAGTAATCCTTTGGTGAAATTTTAGCAACTTCTAAATTAAGCCCTAATTTCTTCAATTCTTCAATCACAAATTGGCTCAACCTATAGAATAGTGCATTTTCTGGTTCATCTCTTATGACAACTTTTACCTTTTCTCCACTGAGCAATCCTTCTTTTCTTAAGATTTCCTTTGCCTTACTTGGGTTATATTCATATCCTTTTAGATCACTGCTGTCAACAATCTTTGGAGGAATAGGCCCTTTTGCTATTTCTCCTAAATCACCTAATATTTCATTTATTATCTTCTTTCTGTCAATTCCCATGCATATTGCTCTTCTAGCTTCTCTGCTTTTTGCTAATATTGAGTTGCTTTCCAAGTTAAACCCTACATAATAAGTTCCTAGAACATCCCCAAGGATAATATTTAAGTCTGGAAGTTTCTTTATTCTTTCTAGGTCCTCTTTGCTGTTTACAGTAATTAAGTCATATTTGCCTTCAGATATACCTTGTACTAAATCATCTTGCTTGTAGTTAACAATAATCTTATCAACAAATGGCTCGCCAGCATAGTATTCCTTAAACGCCCTTAATACACAATATTCATCAGTTACTTCATCAAGGATGTATGGCCCACAGCCTGTCAGCTTGCCTTTTTCTACATCTTCCTTTGCAAGGATTGCAGTAACAAACAATCCCAGATTTAATAAAAATCCACTATAGGGGCTCACTAATTTAATTGATATCCTATACCTGTCTAAAACCTTAAGTCCACTAATTTCTCTTGCTTTTCCACTAATATATTCCTTTGCCCCTTCAATATGTTCCAAAAACCAGGTATTTGGTGAATTAAGAGATGGAGAAGTCATCCTTTCATAGGAATATTTCACATCTTCAGCTGTTACTTCCCTGCCATTGTGGAATTTGGCTCCCTTTCTCAATGTAAATACCCAAGTTACTCCATCATCTTCCACGTACCAGTTTTTAGCCAATCCTGGTGATACTTCACCAGTAGGCCCTACATATAGAAGTCCGCTGTAAATATTTGTTAAAATTTGTGCACTGTCTTGGTCATTGGCCTTATGAGGGTCAAAGTTTAGGGGCTTATTGTTAATGGATATATTAACTACAGTTTCCTCTTCTTTTCCGTTTTCAACAGCTTCCAGCAACTTATTAGATATAGCCATTAAATCCTTAGATGTTAAAGAAAGGGTATCTAAAGCAGTCCTAGCATACTGAGTGTTCAAAGAAGCAATATCTATTAATGAAATGACCTTATTGGAATTTTCAGCCATATTTTGAGTACAGCTTACTACATCTTCTAGGCTTTCTGTTTGCCTATCTATGGCAGTATTTATTTCCTCTGCTACCTTAGTTGTTGAATTTATAGCTTTTATTATATCATCAAAAACAGCCTTAGTTTCTTCAGCAATTCTTGTTCCTTCCTTGATTTTTTCCATGCTGTTATTCATGGCATTTATGGTATTGGAAACTTCCTTGTTGATTTCTTTGATTACATTTGAAATTTCATTAGCTGATTTGGCACTGCTGTCAGCCAGCTTTTTAACTTCTTCAGCAACTACTGCAAATCCTCTACCTACTTCCCCTGCCCTAGCAGCCTCTATTGCAGCATTAAGGGCCAAAAGATTTGTGTTATATGCAATTTCATTTATTACCTTAATAATTTCATCTATCTTCTTTGCCTTTTTATTTAAATTGTCTACTACTTCCCTTGCATAAATCATTGACTTTTCTATTTCCTTCATTGCATTAATTGAGTTATTGACAGCTTCATTTCCAGTATTGGCAATGCTTAATGTATCTGCTGCAATCTGCTTTGAACTTTCTGTATTTGCAAATACTTCTTCTGCCAAGGCTGAATAGCTTCCAATTTCATTTATTACTTTATTTATTGATTCCATCTGTAGCTCTACGTGGTCTGCCAATTCGTAAGTAATCTTTATTAAATTGTCTGTAGCAAAAGCTGTTTCCTCTATTTTGTTGGAAAGCCTTTCTACAATATGTTGTTGGTTTTTCTTTAATAAACCTATGTCTACTTTATCCTTCCCTTCTACTCTTTTTTCTTCCTCTACCATATTAGGGACATCCTTCTGTTTCCTGTTTCTAAAAAGCTTAAACATACTTTGCCTCCTTATGTATAAGTTTATTAATAATTTAAGGACATAACATTACACACCCAAAGCCCTGACTGTTTTTGCTTCCAAATCCCGCATCTAAACCTAGTTGTAAAAGCCTTTTGTCTCCTTTAATTAAAAATTTTCCTTCAGCACTTTTTATAATGTAACCTTTATAATAAACAAGCATTTGCTTGGGTTCCCCTAAGGGAATAATCTCTATTCCTTTATCAGGATTTAAATTAGCATTATAAAAGGCATTATACTTCTTTATCAAGTTTTCAGTTACAATCCTTGAAAAGTCCTTTTCATAAGGCATAAAATAGTAGGTAAATTTTCTGCTATCAGCCTTATAAAAGGTGCTGTATGCAACAATCCCTGATAAAGTATTAATTATTATTTCGTCATTTTCAATTAAATTGTTTAGAACATTAATCTCTTCAACTTTTAAATTATTCCCTCCAACATTTAACTCTTCATTTTTAAGCATAGAATTGGCTATAGATTTACAGAAATCATCTACTGGAGATGATACTATTAGTTCCATTCTTTTCCCAAAGTTTAATTTTCCATCCTCATTTCTGCCCTTGTTTAGTATCTTGGAAAAAGTAAATAATTTAAACATCCTCCCATTGCTTGCATATCCCTTGTCATGTAAAAATTCAGCCAAATCCTTATCTATGTTATTATAAATAAATCCCTGTATTATATGGTTATAATAAACTGGAAGCAGGATATTTTCATCGCTGGCAAATTTTATTTTAATTTGCATTTTATTCCTCCCGTTAGAATATAAACTGAATGGCAAACATTTCCGAATATTTCATCGATAATAAAATATTCTACAAAAAAATAAAAAATCCTTCTATTTTTTGCAAATAATTGTTATTTATGTGAAAAATTTAACTATTGAAAAAGGCATAAAAAAAGGCTCCAAGGAGCTTTCCAGAAATGGTTTACTTCTTCTATGTATTCTTCCCATATATGCCTTGTTTTTACCTTTATATTATTTTTACTCCTTGTACATTTACTTAAATATGGACATGTTTTGCATATTTCAGAATTTGATTTATATTCTCTGTATCCATCTCTATTAGTTGTACTATAACTTAATACTTGATTATTTGGGCAAATGTAACAGTCATAATATTCATCATATACATATTCATGTTTCCTAAAATATCCATCTTTTGTCCTTGGCCTTGTATATGGCATTACTGGTACTATTCCTTGGTCTATTAATAATTTTGTTATATATGGGGTTTTGTATCCTGCATCTGCTACTACATATTTCGGTTTCCCTATATTTTTACTTATTTTCTCTATTAATGGCTCTAACATCATACTATCATGAACATTTGCTGCTGTTACATCTATCCCTAGTATAAACCCTCTTTTATCACATGCTGTGTGAAAGGAATATGCAAAACATTTTTCCTTTTCATTTTTATGTAAAAGACCACTATCTGGGTCTGTTTTACTTTCCTTTACTTCTTTATATTCTGTTTTTTTTACTCATATCAAGTTCTTCTTTACCATGGGCTTGTCTATCTTCATTTATCTCTTTTTCTAATAATTCTCGATAGGTCTACCAGTCTCAGTACTATACATATCTTTAACTAAGTCATAAATGAAACTAAAATCTATACAAGCATCAAGCTTTCTAACTAAATGATCTTGGGGTACTAATTGGTCAATAGAAACAATTTCAACTGAATCTCTTTTATTATCAGAATTAGTAGTTAACATTGATAACACCTAGATTTAAAATTTAATATATATTAATTATATACTACAAAAAAGCCAAAAATCCTTTTTGGTTTTAAAGGATTTTTGGCTTTTTTATATAATTTTTTTTACTTTGTCTTCAGTCTGTCCTTAGCTAATATATTAGCCAAGGTTTTTCTAAATTTGAAATTGCATCTGTTTTTCAAAACAACTTTTTATCCTCTTAATAGCTAATTGTACATAAGAAGAATCTATTTCTATACCAATACCTTGTCTGCCTTTTTCAAGAGCAGCAATTAAAGTAGAACCACTTCCTAAAAAAGGGTCAAGCACAATATCCTCTTCAAAACTAAAAATTTCTATGCATCTTCTAGGTAATTCAATAGGAAAAGGTGCAGGATGACCAATCTTTTTTCTATTTTCCCCATTAAAAGTCCATACTCCATTCGTCAATTCTATAAACCGCTCTTTCTCAATAGTAGATGTGCCTTTGTTTTTTCTCTTCCATTGATGTTTATAGAGCAATACTATGGTTTCTACAGGAGCAATTACATAAGGAGCAGATGCAGACAGCCAAGAACCCCATGCTGTCCTGCGTGAAATATTTTGTTCATTCCAAATGATAGTGCTTTGATATTTAAATCCCACTTCTTTAGCAATTGCAACTATGTCAGCATAAACGCTTCTTAATCCATTTTTATTTTTATCTAAAGGAATATTTAAACACATTCTTCCATCTTCTGCAAGTAAATCATAAGCCTTTATTAGCCATTTCCTATTAAATTCAAGATAATCATCATAACTATTTGAATCATTATGTGAGTTATAATCAATTCCTACATTATAAGGTGGTGATGTTATAATTAAATTAATTTTGCCTTTCCATTGAGATAAATCCACAGTTATAAAATCGTTTTCAAATATTTTTATTTTATTTTCTAAATCAAATTTCAAATTAGTTTGCTCGCAATAAAATTTATCTATATCATCGAAAGTAAATGATAAATTTTTAATATTTATGTACTCTTCTAAAATTTTATTTAAAGTAAGACAAAAACTTTCATCATTCTTTAACGCTATGTTTTTTATAATCTCAATTATGTTATTTTGTAGTCTTACCCTTTTTTCCACTATATTATCTTTTTTTAAATATTTCACTTTATATCACCTCATATTTTTAGGCCATAAAAAGTTATGCAAGGATTTTTATTGAAATTTATTATATCATAAAAGTTATAAGTAAAAAAGGAGGAACTGGGAAAATGTATGAAAAAGACGAAAATATAAAAATGAGACAATCCTATGTAAGCAAGGAAGGAGCAAAATATGAAGATTTTGTTGTTGAACTTCTTCAAAGTGATTGTTATATTAACTCAAATGCTATAATAACAAAAGGGTTAAAGAGAGAAAATGGAGAAAAAGAAATAGAAATAGAAAAAGGGATATCAATTAAAACAGATCTATTAAAAATTCAATATAACTCAAATGGTATATCTAGCAGCTTTTTTTTAGACAATGATATTATTGTATACAGTAAATTGAAAGGAACTATAGTTTGTGTTATTCAGTAAAAAAATCATTTCGTGAAAGAGGAGGAGAAACAGCATATTGGATGATAAAAAAGAAAGAGAGTAATAAACCATATAAATATATTCTTGTCACCCCTGATAATGATAATGAATTATTCACCCCCAATGCCCCTGAGAAAAGAAAGAAATGGAGAAGCATATTAACTGCAGAAATGGATGGAGTATTTGTTATTAAGGAAAACGAAAATATAACATATGAAGAACAAGCTTTTAAGGTTGGAAAAAACTATCTCATAGATTTCATACATAAATTAATCTAAAAAACTGAAGTTATTATTAAATCTATTTAAGTAAAATCATTGTTATAGTTATTATAAGTTAATAAAAATTCCTTGGATTTTCATTATCCAAGGAATTTTTATTTATTCTTCATATTCACCTAATTGAGAATCTACTATAAGCCACTTATCACCCATATTTTTAACCTCAAGGGTAATAGGCCTTTTTATTTCTTCGCCTTCTACACTTGTTACTTCAACAATTTTCCCTTCTACCTTATATTCAGTATCAGATACTTTTTCAAGGCTAGTCACTTCTATTCTATCTGGCCATGGGCTAGATACTATCCTTCCTGGAGCCTCATCTATGTTTTCTAGCCATCTATTTATAAGCTCATCGGAAACATAATCTCCGTAGTTTTCCTTCATAGCCTTTTCAAGCTCTTCTTCAAGGGACAATAAGGATACATTTTTTAATTTACTGCCAAATTCTTCAACAAGATTAGTTATTTTTTCTTCATTTAGCTTATCCATATCAATTTCCATTTCAATTTTTTCTTGTGGCTCATTTGTTAACGCATTTTCTTTGTTCTTGCTACCACAGCCAATTAGTGACAAACTCATAGTAGCAACTAAACCGTATATTACTATCTTTTTCATATGGCACCTCCTAATAATTTCCTTTCCTATTACCATTATATCAGAGAGCCTATTGAATTTATTTGCAAGGAGGTTACATTTGTTTACAATAGGGTTACAACTAAAAATTATCCTTCATAGTACAAAATATCCTTAATCATATCCTTTCTTATCTCCCATATATTAGCTTGTACCCTAAAAATATTCCAATCATCAATTTCAAATATCCTAGTCCAGCTGTCCATTACCCGTTTCTTTTCTTCAGGATAAAGCTTTGCATATTTCCCTTCAACAAATGAAAATGAATCCTTAAACCCTTTTCTTTCAAGGTCCCTTTGATATTCCTTTAAATCCTCTTCATCTTTTGGTATGTATAGGTGATTCAACACATAATCCCATTTCATGCCATCAAAATATATGACTTCCGATTCATCAACCTCAAGTACATAAACAACTGTATTCTCTATGGGCCTTAGCATATTCTCTTCACTTATGGAACACCAAATTGGAAACTCTACACCTTCTGGCTTTGGGACCCTTTTGCTTGCCTCAGCAACAAACCATTCATATAGAGGAATATAGTGGTTTGCTATATCTTCATATTGTTCCTCTATGTACTTTCTTTTTACCCTAAATACTCCTTTAGTTTTTATTTCATCCAAGCTTCTTATATCTTGCCTTGTCCAAAGTGTAACCTTTTTCATAAAATCACCTCTTAAATTTTAATTATACCCAAAATAATCCTTGTACACTACCTATTTTTTTATTAATAAAAGTTAATCTTAATAAAAGATGTCCATGCGTTTAATTTGGGAAATAAGGGAAATATATATAATACAAAATGATAATTGTTATCAATTGCAAATATTTCTCATACGGGGAGGTAATTTAATGAGGTTCGATATCATTAAACCTATCAGCGAAGACCAACATTATAGGATTTTAGATATAGATGGAAAAATCATAAACGAAAAGGATTTGCCAAATTTAACAGATGAGCAATTGCTATATCTATATAGAACAATGCTCTTTTCAAGGACAATAGATGAAAAAGTCTTGTCATACCAAAGGCAAGGCAGAATGCTCACCTATGCCCCAAACATAGGCCAAGAAGCAGCCCAAGTTGGCAGTGCATACGCCATGGAAAAGGACGATTGGCTAGTACCAGCCTTTAGGGAATTAGGGGCTTGGTTAGTTAGAGGAGTTCCTCTAAAAAATATCCTACTATACTGGTATGGAAATGAATGGGGAAGCCATTTCCCAGAAGGAGTAAAGGTATTGCCTATATCTGTTCCAATATCTTCACAACTTCAACATGCTGCAGGTATTGGAATTGCCAATAACATAAAAGGCGAGAAAAATGTCGTTGTAACTTATGTTGGCGATGGAGGTACTTCCGAAGGAGATTTCCATGAAGCCATTAACTTTGCAGCAGTATTCAACGCTCCAGTAATATTCATCATTCAAAACAACCAATACGCTATATCCACAAGAAGGGCAATTCAAACTAAGAGCGAAACCTTAGCTCAAAAGGCCATTGCCTATGGAATTCCAGGAATATTGGTTGATGGCAACGACATATTTGCCATGTATTCCGCTACAAAGGAAGCCATAGACAGAGCTAGAAATGGCGGAGGACCTACTTTAATTGAGGCATACACCTATAGGCTCGGTTCCCACACTACTTCCGACGACCCAACACTATACAGGGAAAATGAAGAAGTAGAACAATGGAAGAAAAAAGACCCAATTTTGAGATTTAAAAAATATCTATTAAGCAAAAACCTTATCACTGAAGAATGGGATGATAATTTGAAGGAAGAGCTAGAAAAAATAGTAACTACTACTTTCGAAGAAATTGAGAATAAATCTGATACTGAAATAGATGATATCTTCAAATATCACTATGAAAAGATGCCTCCTCAACTAGAGGAACAATTAAAAGAATACAAGGAATTTTTGGAAGGAGGTAAGTAATATGGCTAATGTTTTAAATATTGTTCAAGCTATTAATCAAGCCTTGGAAATTGAGATGGAAAATGACCCTACAGTTGTTGTATATGGTGAAGATGTAGGACTTGAAGGTGGAGTATTTAGAGTAACTGCAGGACTTCAAAAGAAGTTTGGTAAAGACAGGGTATTCGATACTCCATTGGCTGAATCAGCCATAGTTGGTACAGCTGTAGGGATGGCTATAAATGGATTAAAACCAGTTGTAGAGCTACAATTTATGGGATTCTCCTATCCAGCTTTTAATCAAATAATAAGCCATGTGGCAAGAATGAGAAACCGCTCAAGGGGAAGATACAACCTACCAATGGTCATCCGTGCTCCCTATGGCGGAGGAATAAGGGCTTTGGAACACCACTCTGAAAGCACAGAAGCCATATATGCCCATATTCCTGGGATAAAGGTGGTAATACCATCTACACCTTATGATGCAAAAGGGTTACTAATAGCAGCTATAAGGGACCCAGATCCTGTATTATTCCTTGAACCAAAGCGAATCTACAGGGCATTTAAGCAAGAAGTCCCTGAAGAAGCTTATGAGCTTCCAATAGGAAAAGCAAAGATAGTGGAAGAAGGAGAAGATGTAACAATAATTACCTGGGGAGCAATGGTAAGGGATGTGCAAAAAGCTAGTGAAATGGTAAAGGAAAAGGGTATTTATCCTGAAATCATAGATTTAAGGACCATATCCCCAATGGATAGGGAAACCTTTGTAGAATCAGTAAAGAAAACAGGAAGAGCCATTGTAGTCCATGAAGCCCCAAAATCCTTCGGTGCAGGAGCAGAAATAATAGCAGTAATAAATGAAAAAGCATTCCTATATCTAGAAGCTCCTCCAACTAGAATAACTGGATTTGATACTACCTTCCCACTACCACGTGGAGAAAAACACTATATACCATCCCCTGAAAGAATCGCAAAGACCATAGAAGATGTGGTGAAATTTTAGGAAGGAGCTGATTGTATGAGATATGAATTTCGCTTCCCAGATATAGGAGAAGGCATAAGGGAAGGTACTTTAGTTAAATGGTTAGTCAATGTTGGAGATTTAGTAAAAGAAGGCCAATCCCTTGCAGAGGTTGAAACCGATAAAGTTACTACTGAAATACCATCACCCAAAAATGGCAAAATTGTGGAATTAAAGTATAAAGAAGGAGATACCATTGAAGTTGATGAAGTATTTGTAGTTATTGAAACTGAAGGAGAAAATAAGGAAGCTGAAAGTAAAGAAGACGTAGAAGTTGAAAAACAAGTAGTAAGAGAAGAATCTGCAGGAGTTGTTGGAGAAGTAATAGCATCCTCTGAAGTAATCCCAGCAAGCAACGAATTAATTGAACCTACAACAAAAACAACTAAAAAGAAAAAAGTATTGGCAACACCTGTTGCAAGGCAATTAGCTAAGGATTTAGGAATAGATATAACCACAATTGAAGGTACTGGCCCCAATGGCAGGGTAATGAAGGAAGACATTTTGAGAGCAAAAGAACAACTATCAAAACCTGTTGTTCAACCAAAATTTGAAGTAGAACCAGTCCAACAAGTAGAAAAAGTTGAAAAGGCAGAAAAATTAGCTATAGAATATCAAAGCGAAAATATTAAGAGGATTCCACTTACCAGAATCAGAAAGACTATTGCTGACCAAATGGTAAAATCAAGATTTACAATTCCTCATACCACTGCCATGGATGAAATAGATGTTACTAAGTTAGTTGAATTTAGAAACAGATACAAAGATGGCCTAAAGGAAGATGGTATAAATATCACATATCTACCATTCATCATTAAGGCAGTAATTAAAGCATTAAAAGAATATCCAGTATTTAATTCTACTTTCGATGAAGAAAACGAAGAAATAATACTAAAACACTTCTATCATATAGGCATAGCTACTGATACAGATAGAGGACTAATGGTTCCAGTAATAAGGGATGCAGACAAGAAATCAATTATAGAATTGGCTAAGGAAATTGAAGATATAACAACAAGGGCTAAAGAAAACAAGATTGAACTCAGTGAACTAAAGGGCAGCACCTTCACCATTACAAACTATGGCTCCATTGGAGGATATTTTGGAATACCAATCATCAACTACCCAGAATCCGCAATCCTTGGCGTTGGAAAAATAGTTAAGAAGCCAATAGTAAGAGATGATGAAATCGTAATTGCCTATGTTCTCCCTCTATCCTTATCCTATGACCACAGAATAATAGATGGCGCTAGTGGGGCTAGATTTCTAAATGTATTGAAAGAACTCCTCACTAACCCAGATATGCTTCTTTTGAAATCGTAGAAAGATGAAGGTGATAATATGACAAACTATGATGTACTAATATTAGGTGGAGGACCCGGAGGTTATGTGGCAGCCATTAGGGCTGCCCAACTAGGTGCAAAGGTCGCTGTTGTTGAAAAGGATAGGCTAGGCGGAGTATGTTTAAACTGGGGCTGCATCCCTACTAAAACACTTCTCAAAACTGCAAAGTTATATAAGGACATCCAAAGAGCAGAAAACTTTGGAATAGTAGGCATAGACAAATCAAATGTCAAAGTTGACTGGAAGTTGTTGTTGAAGCGAAAAGACAGGGTTGTAAATCAACTTGTAAACGGAATATATACACTATTTAAGAGAAATAAAATTGATCTATATGAAGGAAAAGGCACTATTCTCAATAAAAATCAAATAGAAGTAAATGGGAAAATAATTACAGGTAAAAATCTAATAATTGCCATAGGTGCTGGAGATACAACTCCCCCAATTCCCGGTCTAGATGAATTAGTTAAGAAAGGAAAAGCAATAAACAGCAAAGGCGCCTTGCAGCTTGAAGAAATACCAGAAAACCTAGTTATAGTAGGCGGAGGAGTTATAGCAGTTGAATTTGCAACAATTTTCAATGCCCTAGGCTCCAATGTAACTATAATCCAAAGGTCCAACAGGATTCTCTCAAGCTTTGAAAGCGAAATGGCCACAACCCTTGAAAAACAGCTAAAAAGAGATGGCATAAATATATTGACATCAACTAAGTTAATATCCTTCAGTGACGATGGTGTGAAAATTGAACATAATGGAGAAGAAAAAATCATCAAAGGCGATAAATACCTAGTATCCTTAGGAATAAAACCTGATTTAAGCCAAGTTAAGAATTTAGATTTGGAAACAGACGAAAAAGGCTTCATCAAAACAAATAACAAAATGGAAACAAGTATCAAAGGAGTTTATGCTATTGGAGATTTAAACGGAAAATATGCCCTTGCCCATGTGGCTTCAGCTGAAGGCATTGTAGCTGCAGAAAATATAATGGGAATAGAAAGCACCCTAAACTATAACCTAGTCCCCCAATGCGTATATACCTTCCCAGAACTTGCCAGCGTTGGCCTAACTGAAGAAAAAGCAAGAGAAAAAGGGCATGACATTACTGTAAGCAAATTCCCATTGGCAGCCAATGGAAAGGCTTTGGCAGAAGGCGAAACAGCTGGCTTTGTAAAGATAATATCAGATAATGAATATGGTGAAATAATAGGCGTTCACATTATGGCCCCCCATGCAACAGACATGATTGCAGAAGCAGTAGCTTCAATGCAATTGGAAGGCACAGTCTACGACTTAGCTAAAACAATTCATCCCCATCCTACTATCTCTGAAGCTGTATTTGAAGCAGCATTAGGAGCAATAGATAGGCCTATCCACATATAAAATAAGCCCTAATCAAGATTGATTAGGGCTTATTATTTAAGTACATATTATTCCAATTCAGATACAGCAGTCTTTGCTGCTATCCTTCCAAATACGATAATATCTGCTAGGGCATTTCCACCAAGCCTGTTGCCACCATGTACTCCTCCTGTTACTTCTCCTGCTGCATATAATCCTTTAATAACATTTCCTTCTGTATTGATAACTTGAGCATTTTCATTTATTTTCAATCCGCCCATAGTATGGTGAACAGCAGGTACAACTTCAATAGCATAGTATGGAGCTTTATCTAGCTTTCTTGGCATGTCTTCCCTGCCAAACTCTGCATCATTTTTGCTTACTACATAACCGTTATAGTTATTTATTGTTTCAGCTAAGTTTTCAGCATTCATGCCTAATTTACCAGCCAATTCTTCTAGAGTTTGACCTTCAGTAGTTAAATTCATGCTTACATATTCTTCTATTGCTTTTAAGCTTTCTCTTACATTTTGGTCAAATAATAAGAATGCACTTCCGCCTTCTTGCTCAAGAATTGCTTTAGATACAACATCTCTTGTTTCAAGTTCATTGATAAATCTCTTACCATCTCTATTTACTAATATTGCACCATTTCCTCTTACAGCTTCAGTAATCATATATCCATTACTTGGCACGCATGTTGGGTGTGTTTGAATTTCTTCCATTTGTACTACATCTGCGCCAATTGCTTGAGCCATAACTATGCCATCTCCAGTAGCTCCTGGATGATTTGTAGTCTTGAATCCTTCAAGGTTGCTGTTTATGCTTGTTACCATTTCTGAATTAGCTCCAAATCCTCCAGTTGCAAGGATAACAGCTTTTGCAAATATTTTATATTCATTTCCATCCTTATCTTCAACAACTATACCTTTAACTTCATTATTTTCATATATTATTTCTTTAGCTTTTGTTTCCAACAATATTTCAATATTTTCTTTTTCACAGTTTTCCTTTAGCACTTGAACTATATGAGAACCAACAGCAGCTCCTCCTGTAGGCCTGTGAGCCCTGTTAGCTGAAGCACCTGCTAATCTTCCAACATCGCTTAAATCTGCACCTATGCTTATTAACCATTCTACAGCATCCGCTGCATTTTCAGCTAAAGTTCTAACTAAAACTGGATCGTTTTTATCATATCCGCCCTTCATAGTATCTTCATAATGAAGGTCTACGCTGTCTTCAATGCCTAATTCTTTTTGTACTGTAGTACCAGCAGCATTTATACCACCAGTAGCCCTAATGGTATTGCCCCCTACAATAGGCATTTTTTCTACTAATATAACATCTTTTCCTGCATTTTTAACTTCCAACGCAGCAGTTAATCCTGCTCCACCAGCTCCTACAACTACTACATCAGTAGTCCTATCTTGTACTTCTGTTGTAGTTCCATTACTTGTTTTTCCACTTGTTTCTTGATTTGCTCCATTATTAGCACCTTTTGAACATCCTGCTATAACTGATGCTAACAACGTTAATACAACTAGTACTGCCAAAATCCTTTTATTTACCATCTGTGTTCTCCTCCTATGTATGTTATTATTTTTATTTGTTAAATAATAGACGATGATAATTATAGCATTTATTAATTTTTGTGTCAAATATGGATTTGCTTAAAATAAAATTTAACATTTTTTATGCTTTTTAAAATATTCAGGATTTATTTGCTTTTTAATAAAAAATAACCTGATTCTTTTCATAATAACAAAAAATGAGAATTCAAGCTTAATTTTAACAGTTAATTATTTTATAACAATTCATTATTTTCTATCCTGCTAAATTTCTATTATTTTCCTTGTATTATATTTTCTCAACTGTAAAAAATAAACTTGGAATATTTTATCAATATGACAATATTGCTGTTAATTTTTCTCAAACACCATAATATTATCTATTGCAATAACATAAAGATTGTCATATTATTATCATATAAATAGTTTATTTTTTAACAATCTATAACTTAGGAGGTAGGGGAAATGAAATTAAAGGGAAAAGTAGCAGTTGTAACTGGTGCAAGTGCAGGAATGGGTAGGGAAATTGCTTATGAATTTGCAAAAGAAGGTGCTATTGTATATGCTGTAGCTAGAAGGTTAGAAAGGCTTGAAGAGTTGTCAGAAAGTGCAAAAGGTTTAGAAGGGAAGATAATACCAGTGGCAGCAGATTTAACCTCTAGGGAAGCAGCTGAAGGTATTATAGATAGAGCATATAAGGAAACAGGTAAACTAGATATTTTAGTTAATAATGCAGGTATCATGGACGATTTCAGCCCAGTTGGCGATGTAGAAGATGAAATGTTGGAAAAAGTATTTGCTTTAAATGTGTTTGCTCCATTCTACTCCATGAGAAAGGCAATAGAAATTTTCCTATCCAATGGGGGAGGAAATATTATCAATGTTGCATCTGTAGGCGGACTTTTTGGTGCAAGAGCAGGAGCTACTTATGCTGCATCAAAACATGCATTAATTGGATTAACTAAAAATACAGGATACATGTATTCAAGGAATAACATAAGATGCAATGCTATATGCCCAGGAGCAATAGAAACAGAAATAAGCACTGGTGAATTCATGCAAAATATAAACCAAGAAGGCTTCCAAATGGCAAGGTTAGGAATGGGAAATATCCCAAGACCAGGAAAAGGAAACGAAATTGCAACCGTTGCATTATTCCTAGCAAGCGACGACTCATCCTATATTAACGGTCAATGCATAGTAGTTGACGGAGGTTGGACTGCATATTAAAAGCTTATAAAAATGGGGCTGTTTCATAACTCTTCTTTATAGTTATGAAACGCCCTTTTTTATTACTCAAAATACGCACAAGGACCAAGGGAACATTTTCCACAGGAATCGCATTTTCCTAACTCAGAATATGTTTCATTTGTATGTAACAGCTTTCTATGGCATACCTTCTTATTCAAACCATCTACTGTTAAAGCTTTAGTTGGGCAATTTTGTACGCATACAGTACATGATTGATCTCGATAATATAAACATCGGGATTCATTAGATATCTTCTTTTCTTCTGGTTCTATTTCTATATCAATAAATAAAGTACCTAATCTTCCTGCACACCCTTTATCAGTAATTAACAGTGAATTTAGCCCAAATTCCCCTATCCCTGCTATAACTGCTGCAGTTTTATGAGACCATGGCGCTACAAATTTAACCGTGTCAAATCCATGGGTGGCTGGTACTGTTGCCCCATTTATATTAAATTCTTTTAGGTACTCTATTAAATCCCTTGTTAAGCTATTTATCAAATTATTACATTCCACATAGGTTTTAGCCCATGTATATGAAACCTTGCTTTTCCCTTCGGAGATGTTGCTTTCAATTACCTTTTTTGTAAATGGAATGAAAAAAGATACAACAGTTTTACAGGTAGGCAGAATTTCTCTTGGATGAAGATGATGAGGTCCAACGATTTCCTTAATATTTTCATATCTCTCATCACTGGCACTGCTAAATCCTACTAGTGGTTTTCTAAAAAAATCATTATCATTGTGAGACAGTACATAATCAGTTATAAAGCCTTCAATTTTTTCTCTCAATTTCAATACCTCCGTTAGAAATAATATATAATACTACAATATCAGAATTTGCTTAATTTTGCATGATATTTTTTTAAAATTAAAACCCCCATTCAAAAGAATGGAGGCTATTTAAAGACAGCCTTTATTTCCAAGAATTCTTCCATGCCAAATATTCCGCCTTCTCTGCCCAATCCAGATTGTTTAAAACCGCCAAATGGTGCATTTCTTGTAAATCTTCCTTCGTTAACAATTACATTTCCTGATTTTATTTTCTTTGCAACTTCCCATGCTTCTTCATCGGGTCCAAATACTGCTGCAGATAATCCGTAAACTGTATCGTTGGCTATTCTTATGGCTTCTTCCTTGTCTTTATATGGAATAATGCATAGTACGGGACCAAATATTTCTTCCCTAGCTATTACCATATTATTGTTTACATCTGAGAATACAACAGGAGTTACATAATATCCCTTGTCATAACTCTTTGGAACTTCTCCGTATATCATCCTTGCTCCTTCTTCTATTCCCTTTTCAATATAGGATTTTACTCTTAAGAATTGTTCCTCAGATACCAATGGACCAATATTGGTAGGTGATAATGAAGGATCTCCAAATGAATATTCCTTAGTCTTATTTATAACTACTTCTTCAATTTTTTCTTTTTCATCTTCTGGTACCAAAAGCCTTGTTAAAGCACTGCAGGTTTGACCTACATTAATGTATACAGTATCCAATGTCTTCTTCACTGCCAATTCTATGTCTGCACCTTTCAAAATAATGGATGGCGACTTGCCTCCTAATTCAAGGGTAATCCTTTTTATCCCCTTCATTGCCTTTTGTGCAACTTCTTTCCCTACTTTTGTAGAGCCCGTAAATGTTACCATGTCTACATCCTTATGCTCTACTAATAGGTCCCCTACTTCGTCCCCTGTACCTGTAACTAGATTGAATACGCCTTTTGGAAATCCAACTTTGTCTATAGCATCAGCTAAAATATATGTTACTAATGGTGTGTATTGGCTAGGCTTCAATATGACTGTATTGCCAGTCAACATAGCAGGTATTATCTTCTTTGTTACTTGCCCCAATGGATAGTTCCAAGGTGTCAAAGCTGCAACTACTCCTATGGGCTCTTTTCTTATAATATGGTCTCCCATATCCTCTTCAAATTTATATTCTTTTGCAATCCTTACATAGTTTTCTCCATCTTTAAGAAAAGATGTAGTGTGAACCTTTAATGCATATTCTTTGCCCCTGCCTAACTCTTTAACTATGATGTCTGCTATTTCATCTTCTCTCCTAAATAATTCCTCTAGGAATTTTTCCATTAAAGATATTCTGGTAGACAAATCAGTATACTGCCATGTTTCAAAGGCTTCCCTTGCTGATTTCACAGCATAATCAACATCTGCTTTATTGCCCTTTGGAACCTTAGCGATAATTTCCCTGTTGGCAGGATTTTCAACTTCTATAAACTCTTTAGAATTAGACTCTACCCATTCTCCATTAATATACAATTTTGTATAATCCATATCTCCAACCCCCTTAAAGATTATTATACCCATGAGAAATCAATATTCACTCAACAACTTCCAAATTTATAAGATATTGAAACAAAGAGGTTTATAATATATAATGGATTTTATGCTAAATAATTATTTTGAAAGGAAGATTTAGATGAAGCTAGGAATAGTTGGACTACCAAATGTAGGCAAAAGTACGCTTTTTAACGCCTTGACTTCAGCAAATGCAGAAGCCCAAAATTATCCCTTTTGTACAATTGAGCCAAATATAGGAATTGTAACTGTTCCAGATAAAAGAGTAGATATGCTGGCAGAATTAATAAAGCCTGAAAAAGTAACTTATGCAACAGTTGAATTTGTAGACATTGCAGGTTTAGTTAAAGGTGCCAGCAAAGGTGAAGGCCTTGGAAACAAATTTCTTTCACATATAAGGGAAGTTGATGCAATAGTACATGTAGTAAGATGCTTTGAAGATAAAAACATAACCCATGTTTCTGGAAAGATTGATCCAATATCTGATATAGAAACCATTAACATAGAACTTATGCTTTCAGATTTGGAAATAATTGAAAATAGATTGAAAAAGGTAGAAAAGATGGCTAAAGCTGATAAAAGCTATATGAAAGAGTTTGAGCTATTGGAAACTCTAAAATCTACCATTGAGCAAGAAAAGCCATTAAGAAGTCTTACTTTTACAGATGACGAACTTAACTTAATTAAAAGCTTTAGGCTCCTCAGCCTAAAACCTGTTTTATATGTATGCAATATTTCTGAAGAAGACCTCTTATCAGGAGAAGACAACGAATATGTAAAACTGGTTAAAGAATATGCTCAAAAAGAAGGTTCAAAAGTCATTGTCGTATCTGCAAAAATCGAATCAGAAATATCTCAGTTGCCAGAAAACGAAAAGAAAGATTTTCTTGCTGAATTGGGACTAAAAGAATCTGGCTTGGACAAGCTTATCAATGCAAGCTATGATTTATTAGGTCTCATGAGCTTCCTTACAGCTGGCGAAAAGGAAGTAAGGGCATGGACAATTAAAAAAGGAACAAAAGCTCCACAAGCAGCTGGAAAAATACATTCAGATATGGAAAGAGGATTTATAAGGGCAGAAGTAATTAACTACAAGGACCTTTTAGAATGTGGCGGAATGGGTAAAGCAAGAGAAAAAGGCCTCATTAGGCTCGAAGGAAAAGATTATGTAATACAAGATGGAGATGTAGTATTGTTTAGGTTTAACGTGTAAAATTTCATAAAGTAAAAAATAGGGTGTTAATGGCACCCTATTTTTTATATAAATGTGAGCAAGACTGACATCTAATTCCTTATAGGTAGAATCTAAACATTCATTGGTTATGAATATGACATGATTCAGTATGAAGTTTCAATTCCTTATAGGTAATCTAGGTACCTTCGCACTTCCACCTGTACCACCTGAGAATCCATTAGTTTCAATTCCTTATAGGTAATCTAGGTACCCAACCATCATAGGGAGGATTTTGAAATTGAAATATGTTTCAATTCCTTATAGGTAATCTAGGTACATTATCCATTTCGCATAATTTTTGTGGGTATGCATGGTTTCAATTCCTTATAGGTAATCTAGGTACTGTTACTTTAGAAGGTTCTCCAGATACTAAGTATCTTTGTTTCAATTCCTTATAGGTAATCTAGGTACTTAAGAGATTCCGAATAGGTTTATCTGAAATTGAATTGTTTCAATTCCTTATAGGTAATCTAGGTACTTATAATCCTGTTAGATTGAGTCCTGGTAATATGTTGTTTCAATTCCTTATAGGTAATCTAGGTACTTGTAAGTTGGTAATAATAAAAATAGGACTGTTTAGTTTCAATTCCTTATAGGTAATCTAGGTACCCTTTTTTAGTCTCATTTTTTATTGATGTCAAAGAGGTTTCAATTCCTTATAGGTAATCTAGGTACAATCAGAGCA
>ENA-OWPA01000816-OWPA01000816.1-bioreactor-metagenome-genome-assembly--contig:-NODE-816-length-30829-cov-6.707239_pt1 | contig 30829 bp, 29 predicted proteins | sample MGYA00238139_ERZ651803 | MGnify/ENA primary metagenome ERZ651803 (study PRJEB26909, sample SAMN07631231) | bioreactor metagenome | isolation source: Switchgrass digestor | place: USA: Dartmouth... | reverse complement strand
TGCGGCCTTTATGCTCTTTTTCGGATATGTTGTTCCTCCATTTGGCGGAATAACAGACTTAGGTATGAAAATGCTTGGCGTTCTCATTGGCCTCATAATCATAACATGTTTGGGTGGCGACCTGCTCGGTGGCTCTCTGCTGGCTCTGATAATGACTGTATTTCACGGATACTACTCACCAACGGACCTATTAGGAAAATGGCTTGGTTCCGCATCCACCGTACAGCTAGTATTTTGCGGCGCTCTGTGCCTCGCACTCCGTGAAAGCGGTGCCATGGATATTATTGCGAAAAAAATGTTAGGAAGTAAAATTGCTCTGGGGCGTCCACTTGCAACACTTATAATGCTTTTCATAGCAACATATATGGTTGCTATATTTGTCTCCGGTGCACCAATATATATATTGTTTTTTGGACTGCTGGACAGTATCCGCGATGTCTGCGGTTATGATAAAGAAGATCCCTTTATTAAATATGCTTTGTTAGGCATATACATTGGAGCGATGGGCATATTCTTCTTTGCCTGGAAGTCACCTCAGGTCATGACTATTGCTCTCATCCAAAGCCTAATGGAACCTTACGGAATGAATTTCAGTACCGGTGTTTGGATGGCTACACAGGTTATAAGTTTTATTACATTTCTTATTTTGTATGCATTTCTCATGAAAGCAGTTTTTAAAGTGAACCTTGAACCTCTCGCAAAGCTAGATATAAGTAAGGTAGATAGGCTGAAAGACATACCTGACACGTTCAACAGGAAGCAAAAGATCATAATGGCAATCATAGGTGCCTGCGTAGCTTACATAATCATTTGCACATTGCTTCCAAAAACGATACCTTATTATGACAAGATAACTGGCTTCGGTTCTACTTGGATCTGGGTAATAGCTGCCATGTTCTGTTCTGCTGTGCGGCCGAAGGGTTCTAAGGAAGGGTTCTTGCCGATGGGGCGGCTCCTGTCACAAAGTTCATTGTGGGTTATGATATCACTTATAGGTGCCTTGATGATACTTGGTGAGGTAACTTCAAATGCTGACTTGGGTGTCCGCACATGGCTCATTAACTTGTTGGGTCCTCTCTTTGGCAATATGAACATATGGGGCTTAATGGCGGCAGTTGTCATATTCGCAACGGTAGTGACGCAAGTAGCCAACGGCCTTGTCCTCACGATGGCAATTTGCCCTGTCATTACACCCTTTGTGTGTGAAATGGCCAAAACAACTGGAATAAATCCGAGCGTTATTTTAACTGTCGTTAACTGCTGCGCCAATGTGGCGTATCTGACTGTAGCAGGTAGCGTTAATGCTGCATATCTCTTTGCACGCCCTGAAATAACCCAGAAGTTCATCTGGACAAAAGGTGTTATAGTAACATGCATATATATGGTTTGGCAGTACATCATTGGCATGATTTTGACCTTTGTATTTTAAAATGAATAGAAAATTAGGAGGGTGAGAATTGATGACAAAAAAAACTATCACTGAAGCCCCTAATACCATTGAAGTGTTCGATGAGTGCGATATTCTGATAGTCGGTGGCGGTGCCGCAGGCCATTCCGCTGCTGTAGCTGCAGCTAGGGCTGGTGCAAAAAATGTGGTTATATTAGAGAGATACGGGTATATGGGCGGAGACGCAACGGGTGCATATGTTATCATGGTACCGAATCTCTCTTGGAGAAATAAATCGTATGTGAGAGGCCTGCAGGAAGAATGGTTTACCCGTTTAGAGAAAATTCCGGGAGCAGTATTAGGGCCAGGATTTGATGAAATCGGCAGCGAAAATCCAGTCCTCGTTGAACGTTGGAGTGCTGTACACGATTGCGTAAGCCGTACCCCTGATGTTCCCAAACGCATTCAGCGTTCCGTCTATTTTGAGCCCAATCAACTAAAAATTGAAATGGATAAGATGTTAAAAGAACAGGCTGACAGAGTTCGCGTGTACTATCACTGCTGGGCGACCAAACCCATCATGGAAGGGAATGAAGTAAAGGGCGTCATTTTTGAAAGTAAGGAAGGCCGCAAGGCAATCCTTGCTAAAGTGGTAATTGATGCTACGGGCGATGGTGACATTTTTGCACAAGCGGGAGCACCTCATTTTGACCTTACTGAGCCAGGCACGCGGGTGAATTCAACGGCATTAGTTTTCCGCGTTGGAGGGGTAGATTTTAACGCGTATGATGAGTGGAAACGCGTTCACCCTGAAGCTGCCGAGGCATTGAGGGATACCCTTGCGGAAATAGCAGGTTTTAGGACACTTCCTTTGCCAACAAATCGAAACGATATAGTGTGGTTTAACAACTGGATACCTAATAGAGATTGCAGCAAGGTAAAGGATTTGACGGAAACGGAAATACAAGTACGGGATAAAATACGCGATGTAATAGAGTTTATGCGCAAAGCTGTTCCGATAGCATTTAAAGATGCATATTTATATGATATTGCACCTCAGCTCGGTGCTCGTGGCAGTAAGCGGATTAAGGGCGAATACGTGATGAGGGCGGAGGATTTTGTCTTTTACAAGGAATTTGATGATGTAATAGCATGGCATAGTACAATTTGTAGAATTAATGACTGTGCGCCAATTGAGATTCCATATAGAGTAATTCTTCCACAAAAAGTTGAAAATCTCCTTTGCCCAGGTCGACATTTGTCAGCTGATGCAGAGGCAATTAATTGGCTTAACTTGATACCGCAATGTGTTGGCACAGGTCAAGCAGCAGGAGTGGCTGCAGCAGTAGCTGTTGCCGATAACACTACTGTGCGCAATGTAAATATTAAGAAAGTCCAAGATATTTTAGTAGAGCAGGATGTGCCAATACCTCGTCATCCCAAGACCGATCCTTCCCTTATGGAATTGCTAAAGGAACACGATTATGGCCATTACACAGAATTAGCAAAGAAGCTGCGTGAAAACAAAGAAGAGTTGAAGAAATACCGTCAGTGGTAAAGAAATGATATTCATGGATATGCGATTTATTGATCTTTATGTGATAAGAGAAAATTAAATTTAAATAAAAATGAGCAGCCCGCCTAAAGTTATATGCTCCCCTTTGACTAGAACCTAAAATAACAATAAATGGTACTACTCAAAGGGGAGCAGTTTAAAATTTAGATGGGCTTTTATAAAAATACAATAATTTACTTTTAAAGCTAATTTGAAGTCTTTTTCATCTCTTTAAGTTCGTTGATATAATTGTAAATCGTATATCGTGATACTCCAAAAGCTTTTGCTATTTGTGGAATGCTTTTTTGGATTTGGAGGACTCCTTTGTTTAAAAGGTCCTCAAGTACTATGAGGCGGTCTTCCTTGGTGAATTCTTCAACAGGCTTTTTTACAAGGTTTAAGCTTTTCCTGATAATTTCATTTAATGAGAAAGAGTTGGCAAGGTCAAAGATGTTGAGATTGTCTTCTTCGTCCTCTACAGTTAAAAATTGATCAAGGTAATATTTTAATTTTTGAAGGTCAGCGCAATCGTAATTAATGCAAAAAGCTATAGACTTTGAACCGATCTTTTTTACTATTGTAGAAGATTTAAGCTGTTTAGCGTTCTTTTTAATAACCTTTTTATAGTTAATGTAAGTGCCTTCTTTGACTTTTTCAATACGGTACTTAGCTTCTTCATTGAGAGGAGAACCAATAGTCCGTCCAGTTACGTGACCGTTATATATAGAAATTACAGCGTTTTCCGGATGTGCAAGATCTGATATGCAAACTTCACAGTTTGGCCCAAACATTTCGGAAATGACCTTCGCTAGAGTGTCCAAAAAGTCAAGGAGCTCTTTTTCTTCACGTTTGTTCACTTATTCACCTCCCATGGCAAGAAAGGGTTGCACTTTTAATAAGCAAAATACTTCTCTAAGGTTTATAAGTAAATTTTATCAGTTGATTTTTAAAAGTCAAGGAATATAAAAACATTCAGTTGAAAAATTGATAAAAATAAACAATTTGTTGACATTTCTTCAAAAACTTGATATTATAAATTTAGTTAGAAGGCGAAAACGGTTGAAGGAAACTAAAAGTTTAATAATTTTGCCTTAATTATATTGAATCGGAAAGGGGAAAAGCGATGAAGCAATTGGTGACTGGAAATGAAGCTATAGCCCGTGGCGTATATGAGGCAGGTTGTCATTTTGCAACCGCATATCCGGGAACTCCAAGCACCGAGATTTTGGAAAATCTGGCTAGATATAAGGAGCTAAAAGCTGAATGGGCACCAAATGAAAAAGTAGCAATGGAAGCGGCTATAGGAGCATCAATTGCTGGGGGCAGAGCTTTTGCCGCCATGAAGCATGTGGGAGTAAATGTTGCAGCAGATCCAATTTTTACGTATGCTTATATGGGCGTAAATGGAGGATTTGTATTCGTTTCTGCTGACGATCCAGGTATGCATTCATCTCAGAATGAGCAGGACAATCGTAACTATGCTCCTTTCGCAAAAATAGCCATGATGGAGCCATCTAACAGTCAAGAGTGCTATGAGATGGCAAAGGACGCCTTTGAGATTAGTGAAAAATATAATACGATCGTCATGATTCGCACCACTACGCGTGTTAGCCACAGCAAGAGCCTCGTTGAATATGGGGAGAGGAAAGAATGTGAAATTAAAGATTACAATCGGGAAATGGGAAGAAGGCGATTCGATGCTGTCCCTGCTGTGTCTCGAAGGCTGCGCGTAGAGTTAGAAGAGCGGTTAAAAATACTTGCGGAGTATTCTGAAAATTGTCCATATAACTTCATTGAGTGGAATGATAGAAAAACTGGGATTATTACATCTGGCGTTTGTTACAACTATGCCAAAGAGGTGTTTGGCAATACAGCCTCATATCTTAAATTGGGTTTTACATACCCGCTTCCGCTGAAAAAGATTGCTGAGTTTGCAAAGCAGGTTGAGACGCTCTACGTTATTGAAGAACTAGATCCTTATCTTGAAAACCAAATCAAGCAGGCAGGGATCAAGTGCATTGGTAAGGAAAAAATTCCAGCTATAGGGGAATTGAATCCGAACATTATAGCTGAAACACTCTTGGGCAAAAAGGCAGAGACTATTCAAGTGGATTCCGATAGCATCATTGATCGTCCGCCAATGATGTGCGCTGGTTGTCCTCATCGGGGCTTCTTTTATGAGTTAGGAAAGATCAAGAATATTATGATTGCTTCAGATATCGGATGTTATGGTTTGGGCGGTGCAGAGCCGCTGAATGGCAAAGATACTTGTGTGTGTATGGGTAGCAGTGCTGGAACTGGCCACGGCGCCCAAGTTATATTCAACCAACTGAATAATGGAAAGCGTGTAGTTGCGGTTATGGGGGACTCTACCTTTTTTGCTACAGGCATGAATGGAGTTGAAAACGCACTCTACAACAAGAGCAATTTAGTTGTAGCGATTTTGGATAATAGGACAACCGCTATGACGGGGCATCAGGATCATCCTGGAACAGGCTATACGGCTATGGGAGACATTACTAATTCGATTAGAATAGAAGATGTAGTGCGCGCCATGGGATGTAAACATGTAAGAACTTTTAATCCCCACAATCTTAAAGAAACCAGAGAAGTCATTAAATGGGCACTGAGTCTTGATGAAGTTAGTGTGATTGTTGCTAGGTACCCCTGCGCTCTGAAAAAATACACCAAGGAAGACATCCAGGAGTTTGGCAAGCTCGACAGCAAGTATGAGGTAAGCTCAGAGACGTGTATCGGGTGCAAGGCTTGTACGCGGGTAGGATGTCCTGCGATAAACTTTAATGTTGAGGAGAAAAAGGCTTATATCGATTCAGCTAAATGTGTCGGGTGCAGTGTATGCGCCCAGGTCTGCCCAGTTGATGCTATTCGTAAAGGAGAGTGATAAAAATGGCAACAACCACTCTTTTATTAGTAGGGGTAGGGGGCCAAGGAATAGTTTTAGTGAGTAATATCCTGGCAAAGGGCTTAGTTGAAGCCGGTTGCGATGTAAAAATGTCCGAAATCCACGGGATGTCTCAGAGAGGTGGAAGTGTTTCTACGCAGATTCGATTCGGAGAAGAAGTATTTTCACCTATTATAGGGGAAGGAGAAGCAGATGTAATTGTTGCTTTCGAAAAAATGGAGGCTCTTAGATATTTGAAGTTTTTAAAAAAGAATGGGAAAGTTATTGTTAATAATGAGGAATTGTCACCTTTGCCGGTATTAGCAGGAAGAGTTACTTATCCTAAAAATGTCCTAGATGTGCTAAAATCCAAAGCAGCAACTTGTGTCATTAATGCCACACAAATTGCTCGGGAACTAGGGAATGAAAGAGTAGCAAATGTAGTTCTGTTTGGAGCGCTAGCAAAGATATTGAATATTGACAATATAGATTGGAAAGACGTTATAGAAAGGACAGTAAAAAAGGACTTTATTGCAATTAACAAAAAAGCCTTTGACAGAGGACACGAGTTAGGAGGGACGTTATGGTCCTGAAAACATTTGACGAAGTGCTTGAACGTGTAAAAAACCTTTCTAGGAAAAAAAGTGGTGTGGTGGTTGCTGCAGACGAACCAACAATAATTGCAGCATTAGAGGCTGAAAAAAATGGGCTCGTAGTTCCCTCCTTTATAGGAAATAAGGCGGATATAGTACAGATACTAGAAAAATTAAAAGTAGAGAAAAACTATGACGTTTACGATGTGCCAAATACCGCAGAGGCAGCTAGGTTAGCAGTAGAGCTTGTGAAGAATGGCACTGTCGATTTTATAATAAAGGGCTGTCTGGATACTTCCGTGCTGTTGAAAGCAGTTGTCAACAGAGAAGAAGGCTTAGGTACCGGCAGGCTGATGAGCCATATAGCTTTCAATGAAGTTAGGACATATCACAAGCTATTGATAACAACCGACGGAGGCATGAATCTTTATCCCGACGTAAATCAAAAGCAACAGATTATAGAGAATGCGGTTGAGGTTTTAAAAAAGCTGGGATATGACAAACCTAAGGTAGCGTGCCTTGCAGCAGTAGAAAAAGTTAATCCCAAAATGCCCGAAACGGTAGATGCAATGGAACTTAAAAAGAGAAACCAAGAAGGCGTTCTAAAAGATTGCGTAGTTGAAGGGCCTATTTCTTTTGATCTTGCATTTGACAAAAATGCAGCAATGCATAAAAATTATGAGAGTCCCGTAGCTGGCGATGCAGATGTGTTGCTTGTGCCAAATATTGCAGTAGGCAATGTGTTGGGAAAGTCCCTTGTGCATGCTGCAGGTGGAAGAATGGCCGGTTTGGTAGTAGGCGCAAGATGTCCCATTATAATAACGTCGCGCAGTTCAACTGCAGAGGAAAAATTCTTGTCGACTGCCTTGGCTTCGTTGATAGGATAGGAGGTCAATTATGAAAATATTGGTGATTAATCCAGGCTCCACGTCTACTAAAGTTGCAATTTACGAAGATGAGCGGGAACTATTCATGGAAAACATAAGTATTGAAGCAGATGAACTCAAAAAATATAAAACCCTTTATGACCAATTGGATATGCGCTACCGACAAGTTATGGATTTTCTAAAGAAATGCCGCATTTCGGAGGCTGAATTAGATGTGATTGCTTCTAGGGGGGGAATGCTCCCGCCGGTTCGCTCAGGAGCTTATGTGATAGATGACAAGTTGGTTGAGGTGCTCCGCTATCGGCCTTCTCACCTCCATGCTTCCAATTTAGGGGCCATGATAGCACATAAAATTGCTGCTCCTAGAGCAATTCCAGCATTTATTTACGATTCCGTGGCAGTAGATGAATTGTCGCAAGTTGCACGTTTATCTGGCATTAAGGGGAGAGATAGAAGAAGCTTTAGCCATGTGCTAAATACTAGGGCGGTGGCAAGGGAGTATTGCAGTGAAAAGGGGCTGGATTACCTAAAATCTACACTGATTGTTGCACACCTTGGAGGCGGAATTTCTGTCAATATACAAAAGGATGGAAAGGTTGTAGATGTAGTGACAGCAGAGGAAGGCCCCTTTTCACCCGAAAGGGCAGGAGGTCTTCAAGTAACTACATGTGTTGAGATTTGCAAGAATGAAGGCGTGGAGATGCTTGAAAAATATGAGAGCGGTGAAGGGGGAATAATGTCGTATTTGGGGACAAAAGATGTTAGAGAAGTTGAAAGGCGCATATCAGCAGGTGACAATGAAGCTCAAATAGTGTACCGTGCGATGGCTTATCAAGTGGCTAAGGCGATAGGAAGCCTTGCAACTGTGACAGATGGTAAAATAGATGCAATATTACTTACAGGTGGGATGGCACATTCTAAGATTTTGACCGAATGGATTCGTGAGCATGTTCAATTCATTGCGCCCGTCTATACCTATCCAGGAGAATTTGAAATGCAAGCTCTGGCGTTAGGAGCACTGAGAGTTATGAGAAATCAGGAAAGTGCGCGGCGAATTGAACAAGATTTAAATGAATGAAATAAAATACCGTTGGTAGGAGATGGCCAATGAGTAAGAGAAAGTGGTATGCAATCGTAGGAGTCGCTGCCATGCACTTTGGTGGAATAATCTATGCTTGGTCTATATTGAGCGAACCCATTGGGAGAGAATATGCGGGAGTTTCTGCTGCAAAATTATCTTTTATATTTACTGTATGTATGATTTGTTTTTGCTTGGGGGGCCTTTTGGGGGGTATTCTCCAAAATAAGTCCTCTTGCAAGACTATTTTATTAATTTCCGGAATTCTTTTTGCGTTTGCCTTTGTTGGGTCATCAAGAGCTAAAACGATATCTACACTGTGCGTTACATACGGAATAATGGCTGGATTGGCATCTGGCTTAATTTACAATACAGTGCTCAGCACTGTGATTTCATGGTTCCAAGACAAGCAAGGGCTTATGTCTGGGATTCTTTTAATGAGTTTTGGATTTGGGAGCATGATCTTAGGCTCTTTTTTTACAGTGCTTACACCAGAACAAGTTGGTGCCTGGAGAAGCACATTCGTGAAGTTAGGTATTGTAATTGCCTTGGTTTGTTTTATATCAGCATTTTTTTTAAAGAAAAACCCATATAGCGAGCAAGTTAGTGCTTCAGAAGATAATCAAGAGGGAATCAGCCCGGCGGAGATGTTAACTAAAAGTTCTTTCTGGCTCTTTTTCCTTTGGGCCATATTATTAAGTGCATCAGGCCTTGCCCTCATATCTCAGGCAAGCTCTTTTGCTGGAACGATTGTAAGCAATCTTTCTTCAGAAGTAGTCGCCTTTTATGTGGGATTAATTTCTATTTTTAATGGTTTGGGAAGGACATTTTTTGGAGCAGTTTTTGATCGCATAGGCAGAAGGACAACAATGCTGATTATAACGGTTTCATTTTTAGTGTCTGTTACAATCCTTATTTTTGCCCATTTGAAGACTTCTATCATACTAATGATTATTGCCTTTATGGCAACAGGTTTTTCATATGGGGGAATAACACCCACCAATTCGGCGTTTGTATACTCCGAGTATGGCAAGTTTTACTACCCGCAAAATTTGGCTATAGTAAATTTGAATCTGTTAATTGCTTCATTTGGCGGAACTGTTGCGGGATATTTATATGATTACAGTGGGGCTTATTTAACTACTTTTATTGTAATGTTAATGGCTGCAACGATAAGTTTACTGATTGTATTTTTAATGGATTATAAACTCGAGCAAGGTAACTAAAAATGTATTATCACGGCAAGCTGAGGGAATTATTTTATACTATAAAATTCCCTCTTTTTTAATCCTTCCAATTTCCATATTCTCAAAATACAGTCAAAGGGATTTTGCGGCAATATGTAGAATCTATTACATTTAGAGTAGCATCAAATACGAAATGTAGGGGAAACGCATGGCTAAATATCAAAGTTTAAATGAAAGGGTTATTAGAATCAAAGCAAATATAGAAGAGAAAAATCGCCTAATAGAAGAGTATAAGCCATTTATAGCTTCCACAGTAGAAAAACATCTGGGCAGATATGTAGAATATGGAATTGATGATGAACTTAGTATAGCGCTTATAGCCTTTAATGAAGCTATCGAAAAATATGACATACAAAAGGGCAGCTTCCTATCCTTTGCAAAAATTACAATAAAAAATAGGCTAATAGATTATTTTAGAAAGGAGCAAAAGCTTCGAGGCCAGATAGTCTGCGTGGAGCCGGATCAGCAAGAGGATGATGAAGAACTGGCAAATCTCTATGCTGCCGAATCCGTAAAAGAATATACGGAGGCGCAAAAAAGTGAGTTAAGGAGACTAGAACTTCAGGAGATCAAGAAGGAACTTGCCCAATGGGGCATATCCTTTGCTGATGTGGCAAAAAGCTCACCAAAACATGAAAGCACCCGCCGCAGGTATTTAGCTGTTATAGATTTTATAATGAATAACCCTGATATAGCTGATATAATCAAAACTAAGAAGTATCTTCCAATACAAAAAATCGCTGAAGCCCTTAAAATACCCCGCAAGCAAATTGAAAGAGGCCGAAATTATATAGTAGCAGCAGTATTGATATTATCAGGTGACTATCAATTTATTAATGAATACATTAAGTGGAGGTGATAGCATTGAAGGCTATAATAGTGGATTTTGACGGAGATTATTTAATTGTCGCAAACAGCAGAGGCGACTTTAAAAGAATATACAACAATTACCCGGGTTGCCAGATCGGTGATGAAATAACAGTAAAAGAAAACATGGCCGTTCTTTTAAGATCAATGCTATCATCAAAAAAGGTTTTAACACTTGCAGCCTGTTTACTGTGTATGCTGATAACAAGTTATGGCATATATGGCTACATGAATCCTGTCACCTATGTGACCGTAGATATCAACCCTAGTGTTGAATTTTCCCTTAACAGATATGATGTAGTAAGAGGTGCTCGCGGCCTAAACGAAGAAGGTAAGATTATCATCGGCGACGGTCGGGAATACAAGAATATGAAATTTGATAAAGCATTAAATTTGGTGCTTTCTAAAGCAGTGGAAAGAGATTTTTTAAATAAAGATGCAAATACTGTAATGCTTACGGTATCTAATGTAAAAGATTCTATTTCATCTGACAAAAAAAAGCAATTAGAGGAAATTGCCAAAACCCAATTGAGCAATATAATTGAAAAAGAAGAGAAAGTCACTCCTACTGAGCAGCAAAAGCCTGATACCCTTGTCGAAAGCTCCAATACTAATGGAGCCAAAAATAATGTAAAGGATACAAATAAAAGTAAATTTAAAGTCATAGTCGAGGATACAACATATAAAAAGCACCAGGAAGCTAAGAAAAAAGAAGTGTCACAGGGTAAACTTTTATTATATGAAAAATTAAAGCAAGTTAAACCTGATGCGGCCCTTAGTCATGTTAAAGAGGCTTCCGTATCACAAATACTAAGGGAAATTGAAAAAGTGAAACAAGAGCTTAAAGACAAATCAGAAGCCAGGCCCAATGGCAACTCTAGTGATAAAAGAAAGCCGACAGATGAGGATAAAAAGCAGCAGTTGAAAAATATTAAACAGTTGGAAAACAGTATGAATAAACAGTTGAAGGATATACAAAAAGAAAATAAAGACGAATTAAAAGAAAAGATTAAAGAAACCAAAGAACAACTGAAAAATTATCGCAAAGAAATTAAAGATAATGTCAGCAGAGAAATCAAAAAAGAGTTAAAGGACAAAGAAGAGAATATAAATAAATCAGGTCAGCGTAAAAATAATCCCAGTGATAAGAAAAACGACAAAAGGCCAAGGGATTTCAAAAATGAGGCTAAAACAAAAAATAGAAACAAAAACAATAAAAATTAAATAAACATAGGGAGTAGGGAGTGTATCTCCCCATTATTTTTTTTCTGAAAATGCTTAAAGTAAAATTAGGTATTGCGAATGTGATACCTTTCACATATAATATAAACTAGATATATTGACAAACAAAAGACAAATTAAAATATAATTTGAATTATATTTATCAGTATTGTATAATCTATAGAAAAAAGATAAAAAATTTCCGCTATATTGTGGTTAATTGGAATAAATATGCACTACCTATAGTAGGTGGTAAGTGACGGGGCTTAATTGGGCAAGATTTTTTCAGTGGTAGCGCCTTTTAATTTATAGGCACTTTTAGGGAAAGGTATGGGGTTTTTACAAGTTAAAATCTTATACAATTTTTTTCTATTTTCAAGGGAGGTGGTAGCTGTTGAAAGAGGCATTAGAAGATGTAAAAGCAGCTGAACAAGAAGCTAATAATATCTTAGCTGAAGCTGAAAAGGAAGCTAAAGCCATAATCGCAGAGGCTTCAAAAAGCGGAGAAGCTATGATTGAAGATGCTAAACTGCAAGGGAAAGAACAAAGCAAGAAACTAATCCAGCAGGCAGAAGCTGAAGCGGTAAAAACGGCTGAGTCCTTCAAGAAAGAGTGCCAAGAGCAAGTCGAGCACTTAAGGAAGATTTCCGCTGATAAGATGAACAAAGCGGTGGACATGATTTTAGAGAGGATTGTGAAGGTCCATGGCAATAGTTAACATGAAAAAAATGCACCTCCTGGGCCTAAAAAGAGAGAAAGAAAAAATCCTAAAAGCCTTGCAAAAAACGGGTATAGTTGAAGTAGTTGATTTGGTGGAAAATGATGTATCAGAAGATGCCGAAGAGCTAAGTGGTGAGGTGCAGGAAGTTAATCTAAACCAAGAACTTAATAAAGAATTGCTAGAGTTGGAAAATAAGCTAAATAATCTGAAATTTGGGATTGATTTTTTAAAACCATATGTCAAATCCACTAATCCTCTTATACACGGCAAACCGAACATTAAAAAAGATGAGCTGCTAGATATTCTCTCAAAAGAAAACGGTATTTTGGATAGCCTTCGGGCCATTTTTGAATTAGATAAGAAAATTTCGCAGCTTAAGGCAGAAGAATCAAAACTGTTAAATCAAATCGAAATGTTTTCGCCCTGGCGCTCCTTGGATATTCCTTTAGAACAATTGGGCGAAACCTCAAGGACTATTTTTACAGCGGCAGTAATGTCAAGAAAAGCCAGAGTGGAACTTGACAAAAAAATAGCCGAGGAGAGCCTTTTAGCACAAATTACTACCTTAAGTGAAAGCCAGGATGATGTGTATACGCTGGTCGTATATCACAAAGACCACAAAGAAAACATGGAAAGTTTATTTAAGGAGTATTCGGTAAACCTCCAAGATTTTGCAAATTTTGAGGGTACTCCTAAACAGCTAATCACCGCAGCTGAGACAAGACTTAAAAATATAGAAAATGACCGGGCAAATGTAAAAGAAGAGGCCAAAAGATTATCAGATAATATACGATATTTTGAGATTCTCTACGATTATTATACAGTTGAAAAGGACAGAAAAAGTGCCCTTTTGAAAGTGATGGATACTGATAAAACATTTTCGATGCTGGCTTGGCTTCCAGAGGAACACGAAGAATTGATAAAAAGCAAAATATTAAAAGTAACCGATACAGTCTATATGGAATTTAGCGCTCCATCAGATGAAGATGACATACCTGTGTTGCTTTCAAATGCCAAATTAGTCGAGCCTTTTGAAGTAATAACTGAATTATATAGTCTGCCTGATCCGAGGGGAATCGACCCAAATGTTTACATGGCTCCGTTTTTCTTCGTGTTTTTTGGAATGATGCTAAGTGACGCAGGCTACGGCATTATCATGAGCTTGCTGGCAGGATATGCGCTGTACAAGTTCAAACTGGTGGGCACTGCCAAAAAGTTTGCCGCTTTGGTTTTTCTCTGCGGCATATCAACGGTAATATGGGGAGCAATTTTTGGCGGGTGGTTTGGAGACTTGATTGCACTCAAGCCATTATGGATAAATCCCTTGAACAATCCCCTTTCAGTGCTCATATTGTCCTTTATTATGGGAATTGTACAGATATATGCAGGCATTATGCTAAGTGCATATAAAAACATCAGGGCAGGTCACGTAGCCGATGCAATAATGGATCAGGGATTGTGGCTGGTACTTTTGACAGGTCTTTTAATGTTTGCTATGCCACAGCTAATGCCGATAGGAAAGTACATGGCCATAATTGGAGCAGTTGGCCTGATATTGACCCAAGGAAGAGCCCAAACAAGCATAATTAAGAAATTCACATCTGGAGTATTGAGCTTGTATAATATAACCGGATATTTAAGCGATGTCCTGTCATATTCAAGACTGCTGGCACTGGGTCTTACTACGGGTGTTATAGCTACTGTTATAAACACTATGGCAAAAACAGTATCAGGCAGTTTCATAGGATATGTCGTAATGGTGCTGATTATTTTAGGCGGGCATGTATTCAATCTGGCCATAAACGTACTTGGTGCTTATGTTCACAGCAGTCGTCTGCAGTATATTGAGTTTTTTGGCAAGTTTTATGACAGCGGAGGAAGGGCTTTTGACCCGTTAAGAGTTAAAACAACTTATGTGGATTTAGAAGATATTTAAATAATAAAAAGTATAAAACTTTGGAGGAGGAGTATAAATGTCACTAACATTAGGACAAGTATTAGCTTTATTTGGTGCGGCATTAGCCGTAGGTCTACCTGGAATTGGATCTGCAAGGGGAGTAGGAATCGTCGGTGAGAGTGCCGCCGGATTAGTTACAGAAGATCCAGGCAAATTTGGTCAGGCATTGATTCTTCAGGCACTTCCTGGCACCCAGGGTATATACGGTTTCTTGGCAGGATTCCTTACCATCCAAAAAATTGGATTGCTAGGTGGTGGCTTGGTAAATTTGACAGCATATCAAGGTTGGCTCATCTTTGCTGCTTGTATGCCTATTACCATAGTTGGCTTTTTGTCAGCCATTTATCAGGGAAGAGTTGCTGCTGCCGGTATTGGCATTATATCTAAACGGCCTGAAGAAGTAGCTAAAGGTATCACCTTTGCCGCCATGGTAGAAACATACGCGGTACTTGCACTGCTTGCAACCATATTGATGCTGTTCGGCATCCAAATATAAGGGAGTGTTATACCATGGAGGGCATAGCGAAAATTAAAGAAAGGATTTTGAGTGAAGCCCAGGAACAAAAACAAAAGATTATTGAAGAGGCCAAGGCTGAAGCTCAGAATATAAAGAAACAATATGAGCATAAGGCGAAAGAGATACTAGATGGCATTTTGGATAAAGCGGCAAAATCTGCAGAAGAAAAGAAGCGCAGAATCCTTTCTATGGCTCAGCTTGAAAACAGGAAGGTACTATTACAAGCCAAACAGCAAATTATAGATGAAGTTTTTGAAAAAGCAAAAATTGCACTTAAAAAGATGCCCGATGAGGAATATCAGAAGTTGATTGCAAACATGCTCATAAACAGTGCTCTTGTCGGCAATGAAGAAGTAATCATCTCGGAACATGATAAAAACAGAATAACACCAGATTTTATTGAAAAAATCAACAGCACTTTACAAGGCATGGGCAAACAAGCAGGTCTCAAACTTTCTGAAACTTACGGGCAGATGATAGGTGGCTTTATACTAAAATCCCAAGACTTGGAGATAAACAGTACTTTTGATTCCCTTATAAATATGGGAAGGGAAGAACTGGAAACAGAAATTGCCAAAATACTTTTCGAGGAGTGATTAAATGGCAAAAGACACAGATTTTCTATATGTTTCAGCGCGTATAAAATATCTGGAAAGCAAACTCCTCGGCAAAAATGATATCGAACGCATACTTGATGCCCCGGGAACGGATGAAGCACTTAAAATATTAAGTGATTCCGAATACGGCAGCGATATAGCAGAAATGGAAAATATATATGAATTTGAAAATGCCCTGGGCAAAAGCATGCTTCGCACAATCAAAACCTTAAAGGAATCTTTTAAAGACCATGAGATTATAACGTTCTTCACACTAAAAAATGATTTTCACAATTTGAAAGTAATTATTAAGGCTATGATTTTAGGCAATGATAATATGTATCTTTCTCATTTAGGCGAAGTTCCCCCTGAAGAAATAAAAAAATATGCTGAAGGGGAAACTAGTGCCAGCATACCTGACAGCCTAAAGGTAGCCTATCATAGAGCAATGGAAGCCTATGAATTGACAAAAGACCCTCAACAAATTGATTTCGTTTTGGATCAAGCCCTTTTTGACGAAATGGGCAAAATAGCTGATAATTTAAGAGATGCCTTTTTGAAAGAGTATTTAACTGCGCTAGCAGATTTAACAAATATCAGAACAATGATGAGACTAAAAAAAATGGACGGGGATATTCGAACACTTGACAATGCTTTAGTCGGTGGTGGAAGCTTGCCGAAAGTATTTTTTAGAGAGAAATTTTTGGAAAGCAGTCAAAGCCTTATTGAGGCTCTCGATGCTACTCCTTACCAACAGGTTGTATCTGAAGGTATTACCCATTGGGATCAGACAGGCAGCCCATCAGTTTTTGAAAAACTGATGGACAATTACATGATTTCATTGGCAAGACGAGGCCTTTACAAGCCCTTTGGGTCTGAAACAGTTATAGGCTATTTGGCTGCCAGGGAAAACGAGATGAAACTTCTTAGGATTATAATGGTGGGAAAGATTAACGGCATACCTTCTGATATGATAAGGGAGCGATTGAGAAATGTCTATGTATAAAATTGCTGTTGTAGGAGATAAGGATACGGTATTGGCATTTAAGTCTTTAGGAGTCGACATCTTTCCCGTCTTAAATGAAAAGGAAGCTAATTTTACAATCACGAAGCTTGCTAAGGAAAATTATGCGGTCATTTTTGTTACGGAGCAGGTTGCCAAGGAAATCCCGGAAAAAATAGCCCAGTACAGGAATCAGATGATTCCGGCTATTACCTTAATCCCGAGTAACCGGGGCACCCTTGGAATTGGAATAGGAGAAGTGAAAAAATCCGTGGAAAAAGCCATTGGAGTGGATATCTTATTTGGAAGAGAGGGAGAGGAATGACAAATGGTGTAGTTGTTAAGGTTTCCGGTCCCCTCGTTGTGGCAACGGGACTGCCCCAAGCTAAAATGTTTGACGTAGTCAAGGTGGGCCAACAGGGCCTTATCGGTGAGGTTATAGAAGTTCACGGCGAAAAACTCTCTATACAGGTTTACGAGGAAACATCAGGAATAGGTCCCGGGGATCCGGTGGTCTCAACAGGTGTTCCCCTTAGCGTTGAACTAGGACCGGGAATGCTGGAGGGGATATTCGATGGAATCCAACGCCCCCTCAATGTAATTGAAACCATGGCAGGAAGTTTTATCACAAGAGGTATTGACATACCCGCCCTTAATCGGGAGAAAAAGTGGGATTTTGTCCCCACTGCAAAAAAAGGCCAGAGGGTTACAGGTGGTGATATCCTTGGCACGGTACAGGAAACGGTGATAGTGGAGCACCGAATTATGGTGCCGCCGGGGATATCAGGCGAAATAGTAGAAATTTACGAAGGAAGCTTTACCGTAACAGATACTGTTGCAAGGGTAAAAACCGACAGCGGCAACATTGTAGATGTTTCGATGATGCAAAAATGGCCTGTAAGAAAGCCACGGCCATATGGTGAAAAACTTCCGCCTCAAGAGCCCATGGCAACAGGTCAAAGGGTCATCGACACATTTTTCCCTGTAACAAAAGGTGGAACGGCATGTATTCCCGGACCTTTCGGCAGTGGCAAAACAGTAGTACAGCATCAGCTGGCAAAATGGGCAGATGCAGAAATTGTAGTTTACATCGGATGCGGCGAGCGCGGCAACGAGATGACCGACGTTCTTTTGGAATTCCCCGAGCTTACTGACCCTAAAACCGGGGAGCCACTGATGAAGAGAACAGTCCTCATAGCTAACACATCAAATATGCCGGTTGCAGCCCGTGAAGCTTCCATATACACAGGTATAACCATTGCTGAGTACTTCAGAGATATGGGTTACAGCGTAGCGCTGATGGCTGACTCCACATCGCGCTGGGCAGAGGCCCTTAGAGAAATGTCTGGTCGTCTTGAGGAAATGCCCGGTGATGAAGGATATCCTGCATATCTTTCCCGAAGGCTTGCAGAGTTTTACGAAAGGGCAGGTAGAGTTATTACCCTAGGCAGTGAACAAAGAGAAGGTGCTGTAACTGTAGTCGGTGCTGTTTCACCGCCCGGCGGTGACCTTTCAGAACCTGTAACTCAGGCAACCCTTAGGGTAGTAAAAGTATTCTGGGCACTGGACGCTTCACTGGCATATGCAAGGCATTTTCCTGCTATCAACTGGCTGACCAGTTATTCGCTGTATTCCGATAAAGTTGAAGATTTTATGAACCAAAACATTTCACCAGACTGGAAAAACTTGCGTAGCGAAGCAATGCGCCTCCTGCAGGAAGAGTCCAACTTACAGGAAATTGTGCGACTGGTAGGTATTGATGCCCTTTCAATAAAAGACAGGCTTATACTGGAAGTAGCTCGGTCAATCCGAGAAGACTTTCTGCATCAAAACGCCTTCCATGAAGTTGACACGTATACTTCTTTGAACAAACAATATCGGATGCTAAAGCTTATCCTAATGTTCTATGAAGAAGCTCAGAAGGCCATAGATAAAGGCGTAGTGTTCTCTGAAATCGAAAATTTACCGGTTAGAGAGCGCATAGCTAGGGCAAAGTATTTAGACGAAAAGGATATAAAAGTTTTCGATGAAATCGAACAAGAGCTTAAGCAGCAGGTTGAAAAGCTGATGGAAGGGGGGAAGCTGAATGATTAAGGAATACAAAACTGCCCGAGAAATTACCGGTCCATTGATGATGGTTGAAAACGTCGAAGGTGTAAAATACAATGAACTGGTAGAAATTGAGACAGCATCCGGTGAGATACGCAGAGGCCAGGTGCTGGAAGTCGACGGAGATAAAGCATTGGTTCAGCTCTTTGAAGGCTCCACCGGTCTTAACATAAATGACTGTAAAATAAGATTTTTGGGCAGGAGCATTCAGCTGGGAGTTTCTATTGATATGTTGGGAAGAGTCTTTGACGGTTCCGGAAGGCCTAAAGACAACGGGCCCAAGATAATTCCCGAAAAACGCCTCGATATTGATGGAAGCCCCATAAACCCAACAGCTCGAGACTATCCGTCTGAGTTTATCCAGACTGGAATCTCCGCTATTGACGGATTAAATACACTGGTTCGTGGTCAAAAGCTTCCCATATTTTCAGGATCAGGTTTGCCCCATGCACAGCTTGCGACTCAAATTGCAAGGCAGGCTAAGGTGCTTGGAACTGACAGCAAATTTGCTGTAGTATTTGCGGCAATGGGTATTACCTTTGAAGAAGCCGATTACTTTATCTCAGATTTTAGACGGACCGGGGCTATTGATCGCTCTGTGCTTTTCATAAATTTAGCTGACGACCCGGCTATTGAGCGTATATCTACGCCTAGAATGGCACTTACCTGTGCTGAATTCTTAGCCTTTGAAAAGGACATGCACGTTCTGGTTATTTTAACTGATATGACCAACTACTGTGAAGCACTTCGAGAAGTATCAGCTGCTAGAAAAGAAGTGCCTGGCCGCCGAGGCTACCCGGGATATCTGTATACCGACCTTTCTACAATTTACGAAAGGGCAGGTCGTCTCAGAGGCAAAAAAGGCTCCATTACACAGATACCGATTTTGACAATGCCTGAAGATGATAAGACCCACCCAATTCCAGACCTGACTGGCTATATTACCGAAGGTCAGATAATCTTGAGCCGAGAACTTTACAGAAAAGGCGTAATGCCACCTATCGATGTATTGCCTTCTCTGTCAAGGTTAAAGGACAAAGGTATAGGCAAAGGGAAGACCAGGGAAGATCATGCCGATACGATGAACCAGTTGTTTGCTGCATATGCCAGAGGTAAGCAGGCCAAAGAGCTGGCAGTTATCCTTGGCGAAGCTGCACTGAGCGACACAGACAAACTCTTTGCACAATTTGCCGATGAATTTGAAAAGCGGTATGTCTCCCAAGGCGAAAATGAAGATCGAAGCATAGAAGAAACCCTGAACTTGGGGTGGGAACTTTTGACAATTTTACCTAAGGCAGAACTTAAGCGAATTAGAGACGAGTATATTGAAAAATACCTGCCTAAAAAAGGAGAAGAGTAAAGATGCAAACTCGGGTAAATCCAACCCGGATGGAGTTAACCAGATTAAAGAGGCAGATAGTTACAGCCCGGCGTGGCCATAAGCTGCTAAAAGATAAGCAGGATGAGTTGATAAAAACATTTATCGAAATGGTCAAAGAAAACAAAAGACTGCGGGAAGAAATCGAGAAGGATTTAGAAATGGCTTTTCGCAACTTTACAATGGCACGCAGTCAAATGCCCCAGGAAGTGCTGGAAGAAAGCCTGATGATTCCATCTGCCCGCATAAGCATTGATATAGGCAAACAAAATATAATGAGCGTAAACGTGCCTAAGATTAAAATCAATAAAGAAGAAGGCAGCAACATATATTCATATGGCCTTGCCACGACGTCGGCAGAGCTTGACAGCGCTATAACTATACTGTCAGGAATGTTAGATAAGATGTTGAAACTAGCCGAAATCGAAAAAGCCTGTCAGCTTATGGCTGATGAAATCGAGAAGACCCGCCGTAGGGTTAATGCTTTAGAGTATGTTATGATTCCTTCTATGGAAGAAACCATCAAATTCATAACTATGAAACTGGATGAAAATGAACGCAGCAACATAACGCGACTTATGAAAATCAAACAAATGGTAATGGAAGGTTAATTATTGAATTGTTAAGGTGAATCAAAAGGGAAAAATCCCTGCAGATTCACCTTTTTTATTGTGAAACATCAATGTGCTTGGTTACAAGAATAATCAACGTTTACTTGGTATTTTTGAAGCGCCTTCAAATTAAGATAATATTTCTGCAGCCTAAATCTAAGGCCCCACAAAGCCCCTCACTGCTAAAACAGCGGTGAGGGGCATTTTAATTTGCAATATAGCTAACTTGTAATACCGAAAAAAATGTTATTAAAACAGCTTTTTCACGAAAATAAGTCATCAAATGCAAAAAATATATTTTTCTAATAGACAAAAACAGGCAGGATTCATTGAAGGAAATATATGGAACACACTCGAATTTTTAAAGAAATAATTAAGAGCATCTATTAGGTTGTTTAAGTAGGATTTTAGTCCAATTAATATATATTTCAATGAGAAAAGTCAGCATAATATTAAACAAAGGGGTAATAATTTTAAATGAAAGGCATAATTTAAATTATGTTTATAAATTTGGGAGGCTATTTTATGAAGCTTATAAAAATCGTTGTCGCCATTATTTTAATTATGTTAATGACTCCGAGTGTGGCTTTGGGCACGGAAAATGAACAATTTTTACTGGAAGCATTTGAAGTGGCAGGAGCAAATGCAGAAATGATGGACATAGTGGATTGGTCTGTGATAAACAGAGAGTTCCTTGATTTTCCCCAGATGGAACAGTACCGCGATAAAATTTTGCATATTTTTGACGCAAAAGGGAAAATATTTGATGAAACGCAGGAAAACAGCAAAATACATCGAATATTAAATACTAGGGCAAAACTAGATTCTGATACATTTTTACAGATTATTCTACAATCGGTGCATTTGCCGGAAGAATATGAAAAGGAGCCCCAAACATACCTGGTAATAAGTGTCAGCGGCAAGAAACTGGATAAATTTGTTGACTACGGGCAAAAAGTGCAAGAAGCTGTTGTTTCATTAACTGGAAAGTCAAAAATTGCCTCTTGTCTTACTGGGTCATTTAATGGTAAACTAGATGAGGCCAAGCATAAACAAGTTCTTGAGAATATTAAGGGATTTCTTGAAATTTCAGATACAGCAAAAATGGAAGACGAGTATACTTTTAGTTTCATGGGATACAGTCCATTACTAACAAATGGTATACAGATATTAGACAAAACTTATAATGTACACATCGCAATGAGATATAACTTAGAAGACGATAAGACATATATATGGATAGGATCACCAGTTATTTCATTAGAATATTAAAAGATTTTACTGAAAGTAGTATTATAGACTATCGGAGGGGAAATCGTTGTCAAGCATTGTCATTGAAGGAGGCAGGCCGCTTGTAGGTACTGTCAAAATCAGCAGTGCCAAAAATGCAGTACTGCCTGTTCTCGCTGCCTCACTGCTAACTGAATCACAATGCATTATCGAAGATGCGCCTGAACTTGAAGATGTCAAAGTTATGATAGAGGTTTTAAAATCTTTGGGAGCTAGAGCCCAACGAGAAGGAGATTCTATAAAGATTACTGCTAGCGAAATTAATTCTTTTGAGGCCCCCTACGATTTAGTTCGAAAAATGAGGGCTTCTTTTTTGGTAATGGGTCCGCTGCTTGCAAGAAAAGGACGAGCAAGGATATCCATGCCGGGTGGCTGTGCTATCGGCTCAAGGCCTATAGACTTACATTTAAAAGGTTTTGCAGCATTAGGAGCTGAAATTGAATTAGGCCATGGATATGTAGAAGCCAAATGCAAAAAGCTTACGGGATCCACTATCTACTTGGATTTTCCGAGTGTAGGAGCAACGGAAAATATAATGATGGCTGCTGCCTTGGCCGAAGGACAGACGACCATTGAAAATGCAGCTAAAGAGCCTGAAATAATCGATATAGCCAATTTTTTAAACAGCATGGGAGCAAAAATTCGAGGGGCAGGCACCGATATTATAAAAATAGAAGGTGTCAAGGAACTTTCCGGTATTTCATATACAGTTATTCCTGATAGAATCGAAACCGGCACTTTTTTAGTGGCTGGAGCCATAACCGGAGGGAATATCCTACTGGAAAATGTAGTGCCTGAACACCTAAAACCGGTAATTGCAAAGCTCATCGAGTGCGGTGCTACAATTACTGAGGAGCCAGAAGGCCTTCGAGTAATTGGCAATGGCCGTCCTATGGCTTCAGATGTAAAAACTATGCCTTATCCGGGATTTCCTACAGACATGCAGGCTCAGATTATGGCCTATTTAAGTACTGCTCTCGGGACGAGCATGGTTATAGAAACGGTTTTTGAGAATCGCTTTATGCATGTAGAAGAACTAAAGCGCATGGGTGCCAAAATAAAGATTGAAGGAAGAAGTGCTGTCATAGAAGGTGTAGAAAAGCTTTCCGGTGCACCGGTAAAAGCCACCGACCTAAGAGCTGGAGCAGCTCTGATTTTAGCGGGGCTTGCCGCAGAAGGCACTACCAAGGTAATGAACACATACCACATCGACAGGGGTTATGTAAATATCGTAGAAAAGCTACAAAATTTAGGTGCAAGCATTAAAAAAGTTGATTAAAATACGGGTTCACAGGAACCCGTATTTTTTTATAATCATATATCCCTCATGTGTCTAATAAAAATATAATATTCAGTTTATGTTTTGGAGGGGTTTAATGAAGGGGGCAGGATACTACATAATTTTTTTTATGATTCTTATCATCATTGTTGTGCCAGCGGGAGTGGTAAGGGGCTGTAAACCGATACGGCCTCAAAGCCCTGGTGAATCCGAAAGAATAAAGCAGGCTGCTGATAGTGAAACTATCAGCCTTTACATAAATTCAACCGGAAAAATAGAACATCTACTTTTAGAGGAATATGTAAAAGGGGTAGTCGCTGCTGAAATGCCTGCCAGCTTTAATATTGAAGCAATTAAAGCACAGGCAGTGGCAGCCAGGACATATGCCTATAAAAGGTGGAGGGCAGCTTCCGGCAAAGGCTGCAGCTTACATCCAGGAGCAGATATATGCGATGAACCTACTCACTGTCAGGCTTGGATTACCAAAAGTGAAATGTTGAAAAAGTGGGGGATTTTTTCATATTATCACTATTACAGCAAGATAAACCAAGCGGTAAACGCTACAGCAGGTATGATCATACTTTATCAGAACGAGCCAATTGACCCACTGTTTTTTTCAACTAGCAATGGTAAAACTGAGAATTCTGAAGATGTTTGGGAAAATCGGGTTCCTTATCTTAGAAGCGTAGAAAGTCCCGGAGAGGAAAATTCACCGCATTTTGTTTCTGTTAAAGAAATCCCCGTGGACCTGGTTGTATCGCGCCTTAAAGAAAAGTGGCCTGATATTGTCATCGACAGTAAAAATCCGGAAAGGCAGTGGAAGGTAATCGAATTTAGCGCTGGGGGCAGAATTAAGACAATGCAGATGGGAAACAAGGTTATCAAAGGTACAGAGTTTAGGCAGCTTTTTGAACTAAAGTCCACAGACTTTAAGTGGGAAAGATCAGGCAAAAATATAAAAATTACATGTAAGGGTTTTGGTCACGGAGTCGGCATGAGCCAATATGGGGCCAATGCTATGGCAAAAACTGGAGCCAATTACATAGATATAATAAAACATTACTATTCTGGTGTAGAAGTTAGAAAGATGCAAAAAAAGTAACAAATTGAGGATCAAAATGTATATTGAGGAAAATACTGGTCATAATATAGATGAGGTGATTCATTATATGTACAGATTGAGATGGCCAGTAAATTTTTCCTCAATTTTTAAATGGATAAAAGACAAATTTACTGTGCTTTTAAGCGCTAAACCAATTAAGCGCATAAGAGAACTGCCTAAAACAGCAGTGCTGGCTGTTGTCTTAATTACACTTTTAATAGGTGCCAACAGTGTATTCTGGTGGTACAGAGCTACCCACGGAGGCTTTGACTTTAGCCAGGAGCCTGAGGAAGAAATAACCAATGAGTGGGAAGTCGATATGAACGAGCAGGGCCTTGATGAAGAAGAACTGCGAAAACAATATGCTTCAATAACTCCTATCGAAAATCAAAATGAAACTCAAGAGATAGTAGAGACTTCCTCTGAAGAAACAGAACCTGAACAAAAACAGGATGAAGCGCCTACTGATGAGCCTATTAACACCCAACCAGAACCTGAGACAAAACCCGAAACAAAACCGAAGGAAACAGCTCAGGTTTCTGCTCTGTCTACCATGGCAATGCCTACTGTGGGAAAAGTTATAACAGCTTTTGCTATGGATACCTTAGTGTATTCAAAAACGCTGGAGCAATGGAATACCCACAACGGCATTGATATAGCAGCTGACCTGGGGTCACCAGTTAAAGCGGCTATGGAAGGGATAGTTGCTGAAGTCAAAAACAATGACCCCAGGTTAGGCGTAGTGGTCATTTTGGACCACGGCGGTGGCATTCAAACACTCTATGGAAACCTTCAATCAGATAAACTGGTGAAAAAGGGAGACAAAATAGAAAAGGGTCAGGTAATAGGAGCTGTAGGTCAAACGGCACCCTTTGAGATCGAAGATCCCCCGCACCTACACTTTGAAGTAATAAAAGACGGCAAAAATATAAATCCTGAACAGTATCTCCCCAAACTCAATTAACTATTTACAGTGCGGCCATAAGGCCGCTTTTTTTGCTATACAACAACTTAATAACTTAGGTGCCAGGCAAGTCGTACGAAAGCAGGGCAAAATTGCCCGCTTTTTTTTGTGCAACATAATTATTTATTTCCCTTCTATAAATGCATGTTGCGTCATATATATTTACTAAAACTGCTTAGAGGGGGAGCTGCCGTGAAGGATTACATGAGGGAAAGAATTCTTGAAATTGCAGACTATATTATTGAAACTAAGGCTACCGTTAGGCAAGCCGCCAAAGTCTTCGGAGTGTCAAAGAGCACTGTACATAAAGACATGACGGAACGACTTTTAGAGATAAATCCAGAAAAGGCAAAACTTGTAAAGAAAGTCTTGGAATATAACAAATCCCAACGGCATATTAGAGGTGGAAGAGCCACAAAGAAAAAATACCTTAGCCTAAATTAAGGAAAAAGGAGGATTTTTACAAAAAATGTAGAATTAAGTCCTAAATGCGTAAATTTGACAGGAGGAAGTAAGAATTTCATGGATATAGGTATAGATTTGGGAACTGCTTCAATACTAGTTTATGTTAAAGGCAAGGGAATAGTGCTCCAAGAACCTTCCGTAGTAGCTATGGATAAATCTACCGGCAAGTTGTTGGCTGTAGGCGAGGAAGCCCGCAAAATGATTGGGCGCACTCCTGGCAATATAGTGGCGATTCGACCCTTGAGAGAAGGGGTTATAGCCGATTACTCCACAACAGAAATTATGCTTAAGTACTTTTTGAATAAAGTGGCACCACGCAGAATATTCCGTCCAAGGATGATGGTCTGTGTCCCTGCGGTAATTACTACGGTTGAAAAACGAGCAGTAATCGAGGCTGCCAATGCTGCAGGTGCCCGCCAAACATATCTTATAGAGGAGCCTATAGCAGCTGCCATAGGTGCAGGTTTGGATATATCCAAGCCTTTTGGTAGTATGGTTATAGATATTGGTGGTGGAACTACTGATATCGCCGTCCTGTCATTGGGAGGCATAGTTTGCGGTGAATCTTTAAGGGTTGCCGGAGACAAGTTTGATGATGCTATAGTAAGATATGTAAAGAAAGAATTCAATCTAATGATTGGCGAAAGGTCTGCTGAAGAAGTTAAGATTAACATAGCCAATGTCTTTCCTGAAAGTGACGAAGATAAAGCCGCTTCAATGGAAGTTAGAGGTCGCAGTTTGATCAGCGGTCTACCGCAAAATGTTACAATAACTGCAGCTCAGACATGTGAAGCGTTGCAAGAACCGGTAGAACAAATTATAAATGCCATTTTCAGCGTGTTAGAAAAGACTCCGCCGGAACTTGCATCTGATATCAGTGAAAAAGGTATAGTAATGACCGGCGGCGGTTCTCTGCTGAAGGGTATGGATAGATTGATCAGCCTCAGAACCGGTATTCCCGTTACTATTGCTGAAGACGCGGTTTCTTCAGTTGCTATAGGTGCTGGTAAGGCTTTAGAAAATTTGGACAAGCTTGGACCCCATGCTATATATACCAAATAGCTCTTTTATCAGGAGGTGATAAATTGATAAGAGGTCTATACACCGGAGCATCTGGCATGCTTGTTGAGATGGCAAGGACAGATGTAATATCAAACAACATGGCAAACGTAAACACTACGGGCTTTAAAAAAGATAGGGCAATTTTTAGGGCTTTTCCGGAGATGAACATACATCGAATCCACGATCCTGTACCCGTCGGCATTGACAAGGTAGTTGATCCTAGGCCTTTCATCGGCATGCTAGGTACAGGTGTAATGTTAGATGAAATAAATACTGATTTTGCCCAAGGATCTTTTAAGACCACTTCAAATCCTCTTGATTTGGCCATAAGAGGCGAAGGTTTTTTTCAAGTGCAAACTCCTGATGGCATAAGGTACACCCGAGACGGCAGCTTTACCTTAAACAGAGACCGCTATATAGTAACAAAAGACGGTTATTATGTGTTGGGCAATAACGGGCCTGTGCAACTTACGCAAGAGGGCGACATAGTCATAAGTGAGCAAGGAGAAATCTTTGTCAATGAAGAGTATGTAGACAGATTAAATATAGTTACTTTTGTCGAAACAAATCAGCTTCAAAAACAAGGTGATAACATGTACATTTCCGATGTGCCACCTATACCGCTTCAGTATGTGCAAATTGCCCAAGGTGCTTTAGAAGAGGCAAATGTAAATATTGTTTCGGAAATGGTCAATTTAATCAGCGCTTTTAGAGCATATGAAGCTAATCAGAAGGTCATTCAAACCCATGATGCTACATTGGACAAGGCAGTAAACGATGTAGGGAGAGTTTAATTTTAGGGCCGGACTGAATTTTCAGGGGCCCTCCACTGCTGAACGACTGATGCAGTGAAAGATCATAGGAGGGATGTAATATGATGCGTGCACTTTGGAGTGCAAGCAGCGGAATGCAAGCACAGCAGCTTAATGTTGATATTATTTCCAATAACTTGGCAAATGTTAACACAACAGGTTTTAAGAAAAACCGCGCCGAATTTAAGGATTTAATATATGAGACATTGCGCAGGCCAGAAAGTCCCGATTTATTGCCCGGTGCTGCAGCTCCTATAGGGCTGCAAGTAGGTCACGGTGTTAGACCTAGTGCTACTGCCCGGGATTTTAGCGAAGGTAACCTTCAACCTACAGACAATCCTTTAGATGTAGCTATTGAAGGGCCTGGCTTTTTCATGGTAGAAAGGCCAGATGGCAGCCTTGCCTTTACCCGCGACGGTTCATTTAAATTGTCATTAGATGGAACGGATAGAATCCTAACTACTTCTAATGGGTATTATGTTTTAGATGAAAACGAAAGCTACATAATTATTCCTGAGGAATATACCGATATTAGCATTTCCGCAGACGGCATGATTACGGCAGTTGCAGAAGATGGGACAGTAGAAGAACTTGGCCGCATCGGGCTTGTGAAATTTTCAAATCCTGCTGGTTTGCTGGCAGTTGGCAACAACCTTTATGAAGCAACCGAAGCTTCCGGAGAACCCATAGTTAAAGACGATGATCAAGCTCCTGGCTACGGTACTTTGCTTCAAGGTTATTTGGAAATGTCAAACGTAAAAGTTGTGGAAGAAATGGTAAACCTTATTGTTGCTCAAAGAGCTTACGAAGTAAACACCAAAGCTGTACAAACTGCAGATGAAATGCTGGCTCAGGCTAACAACCTAAGGCGGTAGGAGAATAAAATATGGAAATGATGAGGAGTAATTTAGTTTTATCCCAAATATATCGGCCCGAAGCAACTCTAGCAAAGGCAGAAAGCCAAGATAAAGAAAAGCTTAAAGAAGTCTGCCAGCAGTTTGAATCAATATTTATAAACTACATGTTAAAATCCATGAGAGCTACTGTGCCGGATGGCGGTCTATTTGACAAAGGCGTAACTTATGATATTGTACTGTCAATGCATGATCAGGCTTTGGCTGAGGAGATTTCCTTAAATGGTGGAATTGGCTTGGCCAAGCAGCTCTATGAAGAACTTTCAAAATATGTTTGAACTCATTTGCAAAAAATAAAAGGGACGAACAATTTGTTCGTCCCTAAATGATTTAAAAGGCTTTTTTGGGTCGAAGTATATTTAAAACATTGATTGAATTTGATAAATAAAATATATCTTTGAAAAGGATGGTGGCTATGCTCAACATTGAAGAAATAAAAAAAATCCTTCCCCATAGATACCCATTTTTATTGGTAGACAAAATTTTAGAACTAGAAAAAGGCAAAAGGGCTGTAGGTATTAAAAACGTTTCAGCTAATGAGGAGTTTTTTCAGGGTCACTTTCCCCAAAAGCCCGTAATGCCCGGAGTGCTCATAGTTGAAGCACTGGCTCAAGTTGGAGCTTGCGCTATTTTAAGCTGTGAAGAAAACCAGGGCAAAATAGCACTTTTTGCCGGAATTGACAAAATGAGATTTAAGCGACAGGTAATACCAGGTGACCAGCTTCGACTTGAAGTGGAGCTTACTAAAGTAAAAGGCACAATTGGTAAAGGCAGTGCCAAAGCTACAGTTAACGGAGAAATCGCTGCAGAAGGAGAACTGATGTTTGCTATAGTTGACAGTTAAAGTCAAAGGATAAATGGGGAGCAATCGGGGAAAATATTCAGTAGGAGAAACTTTGCCGCTTTAAGCTTTGCGCAGGATAAAAATTTTTTGAGGTGAAGCGCATGACATATCGTAAGGCCCTGAGAATATTTTCAGCGTTCATGGCTTTCCTGATTGCTTTACTAATTTGCACAAATTTGATAACCGGTTGCTCCAGAAAACCCGAAAAATCTTCCCCTAGAAACACAGAATCTCAAAAGAAGGAGTCTCAAGCTTTAAATAAGCTTCAGACAAGTATCGACTCTATTGTAAAAGAATATGAAAAAGTGTATCTGATGCAAACCGCTCCGCCTCCAAAGGGCCCTGAATCAGAAGAAGAGCAACAAAGCGACAAACAAAGTCAAGACAAGGAGCAACAGCAAAAGTCAGACTCGGAAAATCAAAAATCAAAAAAAGAGGGTATAGAGCAGGGCCAGCAGCAATCATCTCAAAACAAGAATCAAAATCAAATGACAACTCAACCTGACTGGCCGAAACTTGAGCAAAGTATCGCTGATATTCATAAGCAGTGGAACGGCTTCCAGACTGAAGCTGTGAAAAACGGTGCAACATCAGAAATGATAAGTGATTTTAGCAATACCCTCAACCACCTTACTATGACCTTAACCAGGCAAGCCCTATATGAAGGGCTACTTGCGGCCAATGACCTGTACGGCAAAACAGTAGATTTTGAAAAGCTGTTTAAAACTAAGTCCCCACCGGAAGCCAGAAAAGTCATATATTATGGCAGAATGGCAGTCTATAAAATTTTAAACAATGACGAAATAGGTGCCTCTGAGGCTATGAACAAAGCACTTTCTTCCTGGGAAAGTGTTAAATCACACTTAGAGGATCCTAATGAGGTTGCAAAAGTACAGTTTTCCCTGGATGAACTTAGCCAAGCTATATTAGAAAGAGATCCGAATCTCATAAAAATAAAAGCCCAGATAGCTGAAAGTAATGTTCATGATGCTATAAAACTCATGGAAGAAAGCAAAAAAGAGGAGTAAAATTATCAGAAAAGCCCCTGGAACTAACCATGCTAGGGGCTTGATTGCTTAAAGACAAAAAAAACCATAAAGGGATAACATTCTTGCAATAACATGAAGATTTATGATAATATAGAGTCAATAATTTAAAAAAGACAAGCGATGAATGGGTGAAGTAGTCGTTCGGGTTACAATCAAGAGAGCGGTCCGGTTGGTGAAAGGGCCGCAGTACCGAAAACGGCGAATTACGCCCGGGAGTGTCCGATTTTTCGGCGGTGCTTGTCACCGTTATCATAATGAGGCATTTTTAGAATGCGAATTAAGGTGGTACCACGGGTTTCCTCGTCCTTATAGACTTGGAAGCCCTTTAATTTTATAAAGAATTTTTAAGACTGCGGTAAAAGTCAAGTAATTCAACAAAAAAAATTAATGGAACATTATGGTAAAGATTAACAGCTTAT